>Ga0099823_1003058_pt1 | contig 15597 bp, 10 predicted proteins | sample CowpearedBW_FD_76831 | JGI IMG/M metagenome (GOLD analysis project Ga0099823, IMG submission 76831) | Root nodule microbial communities of legume samples collected from California, USA - Cow pea red BW | ecosystem: Host-associated > Plants > Roots > Nodule | place: USA: California | collected...
GTTATTTATGTTTATGATCTCCGAGGTATGCTACAGCTTAAGATTACAGCAGCAGAGTTCAATGTTTCCAACTTCACGTTCAGTTATATTTTATCCAATTCATGATCCAATATGTGTAGGTAAGATTTGGAAGCTATTATCCAATTCAGGTGTTATGCATTATGTTCTGGTTGTAATGATAATACGAAGTTTGAACCCATTTGAAACTGCAAAACTATCCAAACCCCACATCAGTAACCCAATCTTAAAAACTTAACTAAAGAATTGTTGATTAATAGAAATGTTTTTAAAATTAGGCCCCTTATTGAACTAATCAGGGTACTAGTTCAAGTTTTTAACAGTCTTTAAACCAATATTAATTAATCAAGTCATAAAAATTAAATAATAGATAAATTAACATCAAAGAAACACAATATTGTAAAAACATTCAAAGTAAAAGCAAAAACCTAAATTATGTATATCACGATATATAGGTCGAAGTTTGAACAGCACAAAATATTGTGTATTAAACATGACAAGTTTCCATCTAGAAACACAAAAATAACAAATAACTTCACATGGATTATTCATTTCTTTAAGAAAAATTAAAATGATATCTAGCCCTTTTTTATTAACCCATTAAGAACCGGTATTTTGGCGATTTTCCTGTCCTTGACCTATTATTTTAAGGATGGCTTTGTAGTTTATTTTATTCAGACGAAATTAAAGTCGTGCATTAGTTTTCCACTCAAACCAGCTAGTCCTGTCTTCAAATTACAGATTAATAAAACTTCAATTGCAATCACAAAAATAGCTATTACGTACATGCAAATCAGAACAATAAGCAGTATAATAAGTTTTGTTGATATCTTATATTTACTAGTGATATGATATGACCAATGTAGACTTTATAAAGTTTGAAATCACTTTACAAACTGAAACTGTGTGGTTAAGTTAGGTTATAATGCAAAATTCAAAGATAGTATTAGGGATATCCTAGATGTAAGCCAAAACATTAAAAATAACAATATTGCTACCTGACTTTTCTCTAGTTTTCTCAACAATGTGATTGGGATCAGTAGTTAGTAATTTATTTCACCAAAAACATAAATATTTTTTTTGTTGTTGTTGACTTTCTTCGTATTCTATACAGTTTGATCGGCTCCTTTCTAAAAACAATAGAATACCTAAAAATTTCAACCACAAGGAAAGAAAACACGGACCTGAATATGTGGCACTGGACTTGAACCAAGTAGAACAAATTGTCCTCCCAACTCCAATGTTAGATATATTGCATGTCTAATAAGATGAACACCTTTTTGTGGAACCAATCTTGTTATACAACCAACCTATCAACGAAGAGAAAAGAAAAATGCCTTAGTAAAGCATTTTCAATTCTAAGAATAAGACATGAATAAATAACAATTTGAAATTTCAAGAGAAAGAATATTGATTCTCCATATGCATGAAAGATACCTATCAAGCCAGCACAAAATGACATCATAAAGCAACGTCATAAGGGCATTATATTATAAGTCAACCACTTCCAAAAGTAAATTGAATATGTTATAATTATGAGATATTCGTGTATCACGTGTTAAATAATTAGGCGCTTAATTTCATGTTAATTTCAGATTAGGTAACTCCATCTTCATCTCTGCAATCATTTTTCTTGTTCTCTGACCCATCTTCCTAAAGAACTCATTCTATTTTCCATAATTCCCCTCTTCTTCGGATCTGGTAGGTTGGACCAAAATTGTTAGGCACCTTGAAACATAGACAAGGAAAACAAGACAAAGAAGAACCAAATATAAACTCTCACACTGAATTATTCACTATTAGTTGTAAGAAAAAATGTTTACAAAGGAAAAAGCTTCCTATCACACAAGGTATTCCCTGTCACAACAGTCAAAGACTATCACCGGTACAAAAAAATGAAGACCCCTAACACCTCCCAAAAGGAAACTATTTATAGAATTCCTTAGAAAGCCTCTCTCACAAAACAACTAACTACATAACTCTTGTATTTCTAAATTTGTTACTATAATACCAATTCCATTTTTTTTTTCATTATTTCCCTACCTAACATTACCCACCACTGTCGGAACAACCATGTCCCCAAGGTTGAATTCTAAAAATTTATCTTTAATGGTAGAAGTGTCATGGCTGCTTTGGACCTGCCCTTTTGCCATTGCACCAACACTTGTTGTGGTGGCTCTTATGCTTCCTCTTCCATAGTCGTTTCTCATGGTACAACATCTTCTACAACAAATTGTGGAGCAAGATAAGGCTCATGCAACAAAACTGAACAGTCTTCCTTTAGTGCCACTTTAAGCCTAGAACCTTTTTCCCAAGCCAAAGATTAAACTAGTTTTCTTTACACCTATGCTACCTTCTACTGGAATATGCTTTGCAAGTTGCATGGTTCCCAAAACTCTCAGTGCGTTCTTGACAGATTCCACAAGATAGAGATATTTTAAAGAGTTTTGGTATCTTCATTTCAAATGTTACGCACACAAATGTAGTTAGCCCTAAATTTATCATTCGAAAAAATAATGGAAATTCTTAATGACAAGTAAAAAACACTGAGAGAACACCAAAGTAGTATTCATGAGTAGTGAACAATTCTCACCTCACAAGACTCTTTTATGGGATTAAATTAGACCCAAACCTAAATTCTACTATGGTATTAGAGTTTGTCCTAAATCTGTCATTGGGACACTAGAAAGGATTAATATGAAAGAAAGAAGATTCTTATTGAAATTGATTCATTTGAACAGTACATCAGTCTCTATAAATAGACAACTCTAACCCTAAAATAATAATTACAAAGAGATCTCTAATTCGAACAACCTATAACAACTTCTATTACCTTCTAGTAATACATTTAATATTCTACCAACTTCTAGTAATGCATTTAATATCCTACTGACAACATGGACCTAGCCTCCTATCAATACAACAAGCCCAAAAATATGATGAAGGAGTGGATTGTAAACCAGTTGACTAGAGATAAGGTCAAAGTAGTGTATATAGGTGGAGGTCAACCAACATCTCACAAGCTGGTTTTAATGGTCACGTAGGGCAAAAACCTAAATTCCAAGAGAGAACAGAAGAACAAACCTTGGTTTATTATGTCAAATAAAATATCCTTTAAGTTTAGGTTATATAATTACCAGTGGCATCCTGATATCTGCAGATGAAAGACCTAGGCTCCTTCTCAAGGCTTGCTTATTCTCTACTTTCCCTTGCAGATCAGTTGCATTGTACTGGACTGGAAGAAATGCATCAGTGGCAGGATTCCATGCATCAGTATCAATACCATTAAGAATACCAATGAACTTTCTGAAGTGGGAAGAGAGTGTTGAATGGAGACCATGTCCTCCCTGCATTTTTATTGGCACAACTTTTTTAAGACTGAAAAATTAGGAAGAGCTCTAGTTTAAAGTTAAAGAACGTTGAGAATGAACTATATGTCTCTCTATTGTTTTCTTAATATATAGACAAACAGAAAAATCCTCCTAAAACTAAATGCAAATAATTTCCAAACCATGCCAATTTGCAAATCGGATCAGGTAACTTAGTTCCCTTCTGTTAGACAGGTAATAACAAATTCCAAATGATGATACAAAGACATAGGCTAGAATCCTTCTTTATTATTAGTAGCAGAGCCCGTTTTATTCTTGTTGAGAACAAAATTTACAGAAAGCTTAAGTTGTTAGGTGGACCACACCTGCAATTGAAAGCCACTTGGGCTTGAAAAATGAACAAAATAAAATCTCACCAATCCTTATAGAGGGTTTTTTAAATTAAAGAAAAAACAGTGTGAGGAATATTGTTTGATTTGAGACATAGAAGTAGCAAAATCAAATTCTAAAGACTCAATATGTCATGGTCAAGAACCAACTCCCTTGAAAAACATTACGTGGAGACATCTATACGGTTTTTTTATATCTAAGAATCCTTTTTCCAAACTATCAATTGTCTGTAGAAGGAGAATATAGGAGATGTTATTCTTAATTGTTCTTATGTTTGTACCAACATGTGTTATTGGCTTATTGTTTATATTAATTAATTAAAGACAAAAGGTATTTTGGTAGGACTAGAAAATACATACTGCAATAGAAGAAATAAACCATACCTCTGCAGTTCTCACTTCTTGGGCATAAGTAGGTGAAACTGTTGTGACAATGTTTGAGAAAACAATCCCACCCTGATCATGAAAGAAAATCTATTACTTATATTTACTGAAGATATATAATATGATCGGTAATAATTTTACGACCTTACCTTGACAGAATTAACTCTATCGTGTGCTGAATTGTCCTGCATTTTATCTGATTTGTTTAGATTCTGGCTAACAAGACCACATGAGTCTAACTCTGAGGCTGCTGCAGTCCCCTGATACTCAAAGTTGTGGCATGTAAAGCATATCCTAGCTGAATTTAATCCTTTATGTACAAATATCTCCCAGTACAGAGGAGCCTAGGAAAGAAACAGATGTCATACTATATTAGTAACTAAAAGAGCAAAAATATGCTACAAAGACTTAGACATATCGTACAATAAATGCTGTCTGCCAATCATGGCAATGAATGATATCTGGCTTCTTGCCAGCTTGCAGAAGAAAGTCAAGAGCAGCACGGCTAAAACATGAAAATCGTCTGAAATCATCATGCTCGCCATAAAATTTTCCTCTCCAAAAGAACTTAGAAGGATGCTCGGGCTCAATGAAATAAACAGGAAGACCTGCACAGTCAAAATGAAGTTACTGAACCAGATAAAGACAATCAATCAAACAAAAATATCTAACAGAATACCTTCAATACTGCCAACCCAGATTTTATTTTTGTGTAATTGGCGATCAAAGTATGATTCTATTGGCACGCTCAAAGCCTGAATGAATAATCATATTACTTCAAGTGGTGCAGGATACCAACTACCAAGACTGTATCAACACGTTCAATTATTTTCTTAATGAAATGGCATACCCGTAAATTGCAGACACGATCATATTGCATACAATCATATTTGGGAAGCACAATTTCAACAAGGTGCCCTTTCTTTTGCAGTGCTTTACCTAGACCACTGACAACATCCCCCAAACCACCAACCTGTTCATGAAATAAATTAATTTAAACATTACTAGATGTTAGACAGACTTAAGACAGACTTCCACATAGACAATGACATTATTTCTAGTTGATTTCATGCTACATAATTTAAAGAAAATAAAGATGCTTCTGCCATGCCTCTAAGATTCCAGTAGGTGTTATAATTAAAATCTAGGGACAACACAAAATGAATTCACTAGGATAAAACATAGGGATTAGGGTGCATGAGTGCACCTTAGCTACTGGTGCCATCTCTGCTGCAATATGAATCACATGTAATCCTGGACTATAGATAAAAAATAAGAGATGCATCAGACAGTAAAAGATATATCAAATTGTAATTTACAATTAAAAGTGAATACCTTGTTCCAGAAGTTAAAAGACCAAGAAATGCAGAAATAGCCTCATGTTCATCCTGTTCTTTGTAGGCCATATATGTTTCACTAATACGCCTGTCTCTCCTCCACACCTTTTCTCTCAAAAGACTTGCATCATCTACTGATATTTTCTTTTCTATTGCCCAACCATCAATCAGAAGTAACAGTTGACTCCAAAATTCCCATGGCATATCTTCAACCGGTTCTTCCAGCGCCCTTGTCTTGCTTTGTTCTTTCAGAGTATCAAGTGTATCTTGAAATTCCTTCACTGATTTTTGATATAGCTGAATGTAAGAATTTAACTCTTCATCTGATTTTTTAAGACGCTCATCCAATAGGTTTACCTTTTGTTTCATTAGTTCACTATATTTTTGCAATTGATCAGATGATAGCTTATAGATATTAGCTTCTTCAAGAGATGTTTCCAACTCATCAACCTTCCTCCGAAGATCCTGATTTTGTTGCATCACAATAACAGCTTGATCAGCTTGTTTGGTCGCTTTATCTAGCAATGATTGCAAATTTTCAACCTTACCCAATAAATCCTTGCATTCGAATGTCAGTGTAGAAAGTTTTGATACATCCTCCTGAGAACACAGTTTTGATTCCAAGTCTTTTAGGGCTGATTCCAAAGATGATCGTTCCTTTTCCAATGCCACCAAACGTTCATCATTATTCTTGACAACACTAAACTGTGTTTTAAATGATTCTAAAGTATTCTTCAAAGATGCATTTTCTGTCCTTAATGAATTAAGCTCCTCAGTAAGGGGGTGAATAATACCCTTATTACTGAGAGGGTTTGCATCCCTCAAATCTCCGTTTTGAAGGCCACCCAATTCTTCATATCTTGCTTCAGTGACTCCCTTTTCGGCCAACTCATCACGAAGTTTTTCTAACTGCTGCTCCAATAGTTCCACGTGTATTTTTTCTTGGGCGGCAACTTTAATTTGCGCATCAGTCTCAGCCAATCTCGTCTCTAAGTCATTGATTTCTCCTCGCAATGCATCCTTCTCAGCAAGAATCATTTCAAGATTTTCAAGTGCACGAACTCTAGCCTGATTTAAAAGAAGAATGTCTGCATGAAGAATATAAAATTCTTAATGATTAATGGGGAAACAAGATATTGAACAAAAAGTAAAAATATGAGAAAAAAAATCCATAATTATTCCAAAAAGATATCTTACTTTTCTCTGCATTTCTTATCATGCCCAGCAAATCCTCAAGTTGCTTACCAGACACCGGTTCAGCCTGCTCTGCTCCATTTATGTTCATGGCCTATTTCATAATAGAATAATAAGTTGTTACTTGTATATGTTTTAACCTCTCCATTTTCATGATATAGGTACCATAATTATATATGTGCAAAAGAACATTCATATCCCCTATTATTGTATTACAAGTTCGTTTAACATTAAAATTCAATAAGAAACGAAAACATAAGAACGTTGGAAGCGTTGCAAAGTGAACAGGTACAAACTGCTTTAGTTACAAAAGCTAAATTACATGTCTATAGATAATGAAAGAAATTAAACCCAAAAGAATGTTGGTCTTTCTCTTGATATTCAAATCTTGTTCTTTTGCCATAGGTCATTCCCACTAAAGGCAACCCTAATCACAGGCAAACCTAATCACGTTGAGAAATTTAAATAAATAAATAGAAAATGAATAAGAAACTCAGATAAATTACCAAACTACGATCTCAACTGTTTTAATCATCAATGCCCACTTCTTAACAAACGTATTCTGACAAAAACTTCCTTCAACCAAGATTCAATTCTTTCTTCTGCATATCGGCATCACTCTATTCTTGTCCGACATCTATGCTTCATACATGCATTGCAAATTTGGCTACTAATTTTTCTTTAAGAAATTTTAAATATATAGCTAAAGAAGCTTTCAGGAAACATTCAAGGAAGCTAAATTTCTCTATCACTGTGCATAACTTCCGAACATTTGATTAGAGAGAAATTCTATCATATCATACATTAAGGTATTAAGGTATCTCCTTCCTAATGTATTCTTTTTCTTTATTCATTTTCTTGTCTAGCCTTTTCATTTTCTTGTCTAGCCTTGACCAACGGCACCATTCATACAAAGAAAATATAGTATAGGAGATACCAAAGGCGCATCGTTGTTGAATGAAACCTCTGAATCGTCTTCCTCATCTTGATTTTGACGGAGACCTACCTCAGTGGAAGGCTTGATCTGTTGCCTCTTATGTTGCAAACTGCTTAATACAATACATACAATAGAACTCCGCATTGAATTTCAAACCGCAAAGAATCTGAATAAGGATTGAACAAGATTAAGAATCAACGATTGATACCTGAAAGTGTTGCGGTGTCGCATCTTGCAAGAAGCCGGAAACGAAACTCGCACTATCCTACCATTGCCGTTAGAGTGGTTAACGAAGTTGAAACCACTCAGGTTCCAGCATACGAAACAGGTTCTCAGCTTCGACGCCATTTCTCATTCAATCTCTCTGCGTTACTATCATAACAAGAACTCGTGACAGAAGGAGGGGAGCAACGGTTTTCTTCTTATAAGAAGCTTTTTAGTTCAGTTGCTTTGGTTGGGCCTTAGCGCAAATAGAAGGAAGAAAATGCCTCATGAGACCTGATTCTCTGTTTTTCTGGAACTTCACCTATTCAGCGAGTCAGCAAATCAAGATCATTGAATGTAATCAGACGGTTCAGAAGCATAAATCATATACTAGCATTTAACATTCTGATTTGATAAGTGGAAGAACAGGTGAAACCTCTGACCTAGACGATTAACACTCTACACATACCACTTTTTTTTTCTCAGCTGAAGAAATGGAATCTTGTTTATGTGAAGGGAAAAAGGCTACTGTCATATGTCCAGGGTTTTATGAATTAAAAATTAAAGCCACTGTGACCTTAATTATTCAGACAATTAATTATCTCAAAATTAGTTAATTAGTTATTTGTTTTTTGTTTAGTGATGCTTCCCGCCCCCTTCTAGTGCACCTTTCCGTAAAGATCCATTTTCTTTTGTTTATTCCACTAATTAAATAACTAAAATAAAAGTATATAAGATCTATTCCGCGTTTTCTCGTAAAATCTTTAAAAAATATGAAGAAATTAATAAAAATTACTTTACCAAAAATTAAAATTAGTTTATTGATAAGTCTAAAATAAAAGATCATGTTTTTATAAATTAACTTACTAATATGTTTATGTTTTTATAAAAGAGAAAGTATGATATTGTTTCTGAATAGCAAGATGCATAGCTCATTATTGCAGACCGTAAACGTCAAATGAATCACCAATTCTATACTTTCAAAGTTTGTCATGATCATAAGGATGGAAAGGAAGTTAACTTATCTAGCAGCAAACTAAAATTTCATTTTATGTTCATATTTTAATTAGAGTAGATTAATATGCCGAAAGATTAATAATAGGAAATCGAATATATAAAAAAATATTACAATATTTGTTCTTTTTTTAATATGATAAAAACTTAGTTGTACATATTTGTTTGATACTGATTTGACAAGTTAGAGATAAGTTTAAAATAAAAATATAAACAAAAACAAATTTCAAAAATTTAAATATTCATATTTAAAGTATACTAATATACCGTGCATACTTTGAGTTCAATTTATTTATGAAACTTATAATATACAATTTTGGGTTTAAGAAATTTAACTTTTTATTTGTGTGTTATCATCAAACAATCTCTTTGAATTATATTGAGTTGTATTGATAATGTACACTTTTTATGTATTCCATTATAGAACTTGTGAGTGAGATATTTATGATGAAGACATTTATATTGTATGGCAGAGTTTGTAAGATAGTAATGGTGAGATATTAATTTGTTCAACTAAAAATATAAAAATATCTATGGTGAAGCTTATGTCATTATGTAAGTATTGTGTTAATGATAAGAGAAACCTTAATAAAGCTAATACGTTGATTGTTTTACCAAAAATTACTCTATTACCATTATCAAATATTTCATCTTAATAACATAATTATACAAATAATAACATAATCATAAAAAGTTGATACACTATTGTACATATCATGTAAAATAGTAGAAGAGAATTGTACTGATCAGGGATCAAACTTCATATAGGTCAGTCTCGAGTCTTAAGGTTAACCGGTTGTAAGGAAAAACAAATCTAACAAAATTTATAAGATTACTATGGTAAATGAGATTAAAAGGTAATTGGGTCGTTATTAAATCATCATTAAGGTAAAAGTTCATCTAAGGGTCTATAAATATGATGTGTAGTGAGGGAGTTAATACTTTTGAATCTACTACATTTCTTGAACTTTGTCCTAATCGAACACTAACTTGAGCATCAAAGTATCTTTGGTAGGTAACGGACTGGACTAACCGAACAACAAAGGAGGGAGACGTGAAGAAAGGTGTAAGTAAGGACAAGTGTGACAAGGAGGAGAAAGCGAGTGTTAGTCTATCCTTAGCCCTACAAGAAAATTTTGACGTCAACCGTTGGACCAAGTGAACAAAAAAATACACATATAGTGACCATCAGGAACATGACGAGCAATGTAGTTTTTGAGGTAGCATATGAAGAGCAGCATGTAGACAAATGGAGATGATAAAATGAGACTAGGCGAGGGCCCCCCATTTCATTAGATACATTCCTCTTAACACCACCTGATCGTGTGTTTTAGACGAGGTGCTCAATGTTGAACTTATATCCCCTCCCAGAAAAGTCATGACCCCACTGAATGTTGACGAAAGTAAGTGTTGTCAATACCACCACAACCCAGGGCACAATAAGGAGGAGTGCACGACGTTGAGAGATAAGATTGAAGAACTTATCCAAGTTGGACACTTAAAGAAGTTTGTAAGTACAAGACGAAGCCCCCAACGCACCCGAGAAGAGTCGCGAAGGGAGTAAAGAGATAGTAGACCACGAGAACGACCTCAACCAACATGCAGCATGAGTCGCAACCAATCGAGAAGCCGAAGGAGGCATAATACACACCATATCTAACAGTTTTGCTAGGGGTGGTCCTACTTCGTCAACCTATAAGCAACACATTTAAATGTTGTGATCGGTTAACATGGTGGAAAGGCCCAGAAGAAGAATTTTGGCCATAACCTTTACGGATGCCAACTTTAAAGCTCTTGATCCTGACCAGGATGACCTCATGGTCATATCGGTTGAACTAGCTATGAAGTTTCTCCCTGACAGATAAGACATAGTAATGATACATATGGACTAGAAAATAGCAAGAGAGTGCTATGTAGTGAGATTAAAGGTCAACCCCCCTTTTACCCCTCTTGAAACAAGAAAGAGGTGGTCGTGATGGTGGATTTAAACCCTCGATCAAACACTAAAGATTGAATTGAACCAATTGAAAAAATAGTTGCACTAAGAAGCCTCGACCAATGCACTAGGGTTGACAATGACTTAACACAAGAACAACATGATCTTCTAACCAAGGTGTTGGAAAGAAACAAGGATTTGTTAGCATGGACATCTTTATATATGTTTGGTATGCACCTGAGCGTCATGTCTCATAAGTTATAATTCGTAGGGGCGCTCGACCTATGGCACAGAGAAAGAGGAAATTAAGAGAAGAAAGAAAAAAATTGCCTAGACAAAAGTAAATAAGCTACTACAAGTGGGATTTATCAAAGAAATCAAGTACACCATATGGTTGGCGAACATTGTACTGGTGAAAATCTGAGTGGTCAATGTCGCATGTACACTAATTTTACAAATCTTAATAAAGCATGTCTCAAAGATGTTTACCCCTTACCCAAAATCAATCAATTAGTGGACGACGAAGCCTTAGGTTATACCATGTTAAGCTTATTGAATACCTATTCTGACTATAATCATATTCCTATGTTCCATCCGAACAAAGACAAAACGGGTTTCATAACCGAAAGCGCGAAATATTTCTACAAAATTATGCTATTTGAACTAAAAAACACAAGGGCCACTTACCGTTAATGGATAAGATCTTTCGTGAGCAAATTGCCATGAACATAGATGTATGTGTAGAAGACATGGTTGTAAAATCCAATTCCATGATGGCTCATGTGCAAGACTTGTAAGAAATTTTCCAACAAATTAGATGATACAACATGCGCCTAAATCAACTTAAGTATGTGTTCAGAGTTAATGGGGGTAAATTCTTGGATTTCATGTTATCCAATTGGGGCATCAAAGCTAATCTAGATAAGTGTAAGGCAGTAATGGAAATTAGGAGTCCAAAAACGCTCAAAGAAGTTTAGAGGCTAGTGGGAACATTGATGTCTTTGGCCCAATTCATCCCACAAATAATTGAACATATATGGCCCATAGTAAAGACCATGAAGAAGTCCACGACTTAGAAATGGCCCAATAAGTGTGAAGAATCCTTTTTTGAGATAAAACAAGCCCTAGCTAAGTCGTTCATCCTATGCAAACCCACCAACGACAAGAGCCTCCTATAGTACCTCTCGGTAGCTTAGGAAGCCATAATCAATGCTCTATTACAAGGCGACTCGCCCCAACAATCTATATATTTCATCAGCGATGTGCTACAAGAATCAAAAATTCGATATCAATACATAGACAATAGTGGCACTAGCCTTGGTCACTACCGGCACAAGGCTTAGGCCATATTTCCAAAGTCACCCGATAATAATAAAGACTGATTACCCGATCGCTAAGATTCTGAGACAACCAGAACTAGTTGAGCAAATGATAATTGGGGTAGTTGAACTATCTGAATATGGATTGAAGTTCAAACCCAGAGGAATCATCCTTCTTCAATAGTTTGCTGATTTTGCAACTGAGTTATTAAGTAATGAACCCGAGGTTTGGACATTTTTATAGATGGATCGTCAAGACAAAAAGGAACTAGCAATGGCTTTCGAAATCAAGGTGTAACAACCAGGTTGAGTATGAAACACTCATAGTAGGGTTATGTCAAGCCAAGGACATGGGGGCAACTAGAGTAGTGTGGAAGAACGATTCATAGTTAGTCGTTGGCCAGTTACTGAAGACTTCCAAGTGAAGGATGAATCTTTATTTCAACATCATCATGCACTTAAGAAAATGCTAGAGGAATTTAATGAAGTTAAGATCAAATATGTGCCGAGAGAGTGGAACACTAGAGTTGACAACTTGTCAAAAATAGTAAGCAGTAAAAAGGGAAGCCAATTTAACATAATCATTTGGTTGACCCTCTCTCATCCGAAAATAACATGCAAAGTATGTGTGAGTGTCGAAAAAATACTCTTAAGATTGGAGGATGGTAAAGTCAAAGCCAATATTCAAAATCTTCTAGAATGTGAACCTGTGAAACCAACAGAAGTTAGTCATGTCGCATGATTCATGATGATCGGGGAGGAATTGTACCAATGGGGCTTTTCCAGGCCCTTGTTAAAATGTCTGTCGACAAACTAAGTTGAGTATGTCATGAGGAAAATACATGATGGTGCTTGAGGCATGCACTCTTGACAATGCACAATGGTCGATTGAGTGTTGAAAGCGAGTTATCCACGTCTGCATTACTTCGAGGAGTATCTCACTTTGGGGAAATGGTTTGGCCACCTAGCTACGAAGCTAATATGTTATCCCCTATATTGGAGCTTGTCGAACGGTCGCTTCGGAAAGTAGAAGACCCCTCCCAATCGGAATGCAAACTCAAAATCGACGAAGACGTGTCATTTGGATACCCCATTGCTTCCCCACCTAAAAGCCCATTAGACGTTGAAGCGCTGATCATACTAGTCATTATTACCTTATTAAGAATTGTTCAACATGAAGAAGCTTTGAAGAAGAATATGGAGTGTCAAATGAAGGGAGACTCATGCTTATTTATAAGGAGGACCTAGGTCAGTTATAATATCCCAACCATTGGATTAACTTTGATCCAACGATCCAAAATTAATAATGTCTTATATCACTTGATAAGAACAATTTACAAGGCGACACGACCTTTCAAAAAGAAAAGCTAATGGTTCAAGCGGAAGGATTAAAGTGTCTCAAAGTTTGAAAGAGTCATAACAGTTTGAAGAAAAACCCCTTTCTTGGTTGGGTTGGGCAAGGGAATTAGATTCTTGATCCTGCGCGTGTTGAGACAATCGTCTTAAAACAAAGCTCTCACATCTCGAGCAGGGAGGCTAGTGTACATATCACGTGAAATAGTATAAGAGAATTAAATTGATCCGGGTTCATACTTCATATCGTTCGGCCCCAAGCCTTATGGCCGACTGGTTGTAAATAAAGACAAATTTGACAATTGGTTTTTGAATTACTATGCTAAATGAGATTGAAAGGTAATTGGGTCGTTATTAGACCATTGTGAAGGTAAAAATGCATTCAATGACCTATAAATATGATTTGTATGTGAGACATTTAATACCTTTTAATTTGTTATATTTATTAAACTTTGTCCTAATCGAACACTGACTTAAGCATCGGAGTACCTTGGACAGGTAATCGACTGAATAAACCAAATAATAAAGGAAAGAGACATGAAGAAAGGTGTAAGCAATGACAAATGTGATAGGGAGGACAAAGTGAATATTAATGTAGCATTAGCCCCACAAGAACAACTAGTGATCTCTTCTGATATTGTTGGTATATGATTCACTTTTCCTATACAAGTTTTTTTTCTTTTAAAATTTTAGAAATTTGCTTTTCAAAATTTTATTTATTTGACTAACAGATTATTTAGTTCATGATTAGACTTTAAATTCTTATTACTATTTTGTTTAACAAATCTTTGAATTATGAATTTATGAGAATTGTTTGTTGTCTTGTTTTTTTCTTAGACCTTATAATAAATACAAATTACAATGTATATCTTATAAGTGTTTATTTATTGGTTATGCAAGTTCTTACAAAGGTTATAAGTCTTTGTATGGTGGTTGATTATATATCTTCAATATGTTATATTTAATAAGTTGAAATATGTATAGCGTGTCCATGTATGTCCCACTAATTAGTATAGTAGGGAAGCGTGTGAGGGATGTACCTGGACACGTGCATAGCGGGAGAGGATGTTGCTCAAGTTAAGGCGCAATTATCAAAGGAAGATAGGGAGAAAAGAGGATGGACCCAACTTGGTGTGGATGGATGCGTATACCCCGGCCTAGTGTCCGTGTACACCTTGGCCCAGTATCCATGTACACCTCGGCCATTGTGGGCAATGTGCGTTCCATGGCCCAACAAGGCAGCATGCACATCCTGGCCTAAAGGGTCGGGTACATCTCGGCCTAAGGGGCCTGGTACATCATGGACTGGCAGCGCAGAGGGGCAGATCTTTCCAGTGATGGCAGAGATAACATACAGGTCCAAGAATTCAAAGGCTCAACATCAATGAGAATTTGAAAATGTTACCGATAAGGTCTGAGGCAGTTATGACATTCATTAGATTCCTTAGTGCTTAATGAAAGAAGAAAACTGCCCTGTAGGTAATAAAGTAGGGAGTGATGTCAGGTAATATAAGAGATGATTCAATGACTGACAGGGGGTATCTAATCTTGAACTCATATAGTGCATAAATAATATTGGGTTATTTCTGACTTAAGCATCAGAGTGCTTGCAGGTACCCCCACTCCTAGCGGTGGATCAGAGTCAGTGATAAGGAAAGGAGACAAGGAGAAAGAAGGCTGAAGGCTCTTGAGATCGTTTGGTTCCAACCATACAAGAACAAAATATTTTTTTAATTACTTTTTCACCTCATTTAAATATTTTCCTTTTCTTTTTCATTGAATGCTTACCCACCATTACCATCGTCTCTTTGCAATTCTATTACAAATACTACATCACCGTCATTTTTATATAGGTTTAATTTGTCCTTCTTCCTAATGTTATTAATCTTTTCAATGAACAATTTCTTACATCTAATGCATCTCAAGTTCATGTATCTCTCTCACCTTGTCACTTTCATTTCTCCTCCTCATAGACAGTAGCGGAACTTGGACAAAAAATATAGGGGTGCCAAATTAGATTTGTTATATATAATTTGTTTTTACTTAGAAAAAAAATGCTCTTCATCGTTTCTCTTCATTTCCTCTGCTTAAAACAAGCACACATAATAGTAGAATTCAAAAAAAATATTACTATCATTCACTATTATATCATGATACCAAACCATGAATACCATTTTAGATAA
>Ga0099823_1003059_pt1 | contig 15596 bp, 6 predicted proteins | sample CowpearedBW_FD_76831 | JGI IMG/M metagenome (GOLD analysis project Ga0099823, IMG submission 76831) | Root nodule microbial communities of legume samples collected from California, USA - Cow pea red BW | ecosystem: Host-associated > Plants > Roots > Nodule | place: USA: California | collected...
ATATAATTTATTAAAAATTAAATTAGATCTCAACTTGAAAGGGAAAAATTAATTTATTTTAACAAAAGTTGGAACTAAATTAAAATAAAATAATAAATATAGAGACAAAATTGAACAAAAGTAATGAATACCAGGACTAAATTGAACAAAAATAAATAATACAACCACAAACTGACATATGGCACAATTGTGACTTTAAACATGGATAATTTTTTTGAAGTTAAAGGAATTACAAAAATTTAAAACAAAATGAAAATGAAGACCAAATTACATAAAAACAACATAAATAGTGACCAACATAAATAGTTAACAACAGTTCAAAAATGTTAACCTTTCAAACACCGTTAGTAAAAATGATTGAATTGACAAAAATAAGGATTTAACTGAACACAAAATGAAAATGAGGACCAAATTACATAAAAACAACATAAATAGAGACCGACGTATATTTAAACTTATTTAAAAACTATTATTTCTTAATTATGTTCGAATACTTAATTTTTTGTAAGAAATTTATCTCTAATTTATATGCATTTTATCTTTTCCGTTTCAATTTTTTTTAAATTTAATTTACATGGTTCGATAGTTGCTTAAAATAATTTTGCTGACATGTAAAATAAATGTAACAAATAATGAAAAAAAACGAGTCAGTTCGTTCTGTTTTAGTTTGTCCCACCTTTGGTCCATGAAACATGAAAAAGATTAGGCTGACCCACCCCTAAAAAATAGGCCAAAAGCTTTGGTCCATCCTGCCACAAGACGGACCGACAAGCTGGCCCACCACTTTTTTAAATTTTTATTCATAAGATTTGTTTATATATATATATATATATATATATATATATATATAAATGAATATTTATTTCATACTTAATCATATAAATATTTTTTAAACTTTTAATTAATCAATTAATATATTTAATTAAATAAATTAAAATAATTATTATATTTACATGTTAAATTACTCTATTATAACTAATATTAAGTGTAAATGATTTAAATTTTAATAGTATTGTATATTTACATTTATACAAGAATATAATATAACAGTTTTTTTTTAATTTTGAAAATTTAAGAGAATAAAAATAATAAATAAATAAATAAAAATGGGTCCGCGGACCTGGGACAAACTGACCTACCTCTGACTCGCAATTTAACACACTAAGCAGATTGGACTAAAATGGATTAGCAAATTAAAACACTAACTCAACATATTCTTTTCCTGGCAGACTGACGGGCAAGTCATATGATTCTGGTCCACTTTGAGATAATTAATTTGAGATAATATGGAAAGTTAAGACAAAGAATTGATTTGAGTGAAACCCACTCTTTTAAAGAATGAAATTGAAGATTTTCTCTTGTTATTACTACATACAAAAGCTTTAAAAGATATTCTGATTTTAATAAATTATAAAAATGAATTGCTTTCATTATTTCTTTAAGAATATTTAAAATGTTTAAATATACATTTAATCTTTATTTTCGTTATTTTTATTCAATTTGGTTAAAATGAATCAATTTTGTCTCTTTCAAATTCACTTTCAAATTGACACCAATTTAATATCTTTTATAAAAATTATACTAATATTTTTTTTAAATTGACAATTTTATTAATTAATTTTGAAATTCAATTATAAATTATTAAATTTAATTATAAATTGAATAAAATTCTTGTATTTAATTTTTAAATAAAATACAATTTTTTAAAATGTATAAGAATATAAATATTAAATGTTTTTTTCTGTTATTTATATTCTAAAATACTTATATCTTTAAAATTGATATTTAAAACAATTTCAAATAATATAAATCTTTTAGAACAGTAAACTAATATATATAAAATTAACATTTAAATATAAAACATTTTAGATCTTAATTTAATATCTAAAATGCAATAAAAATATTAAATATGTTATATTTAAATGTCAATGTTAATATATATTTTTAAAAAATTTAATAATTATATTTTAATATTATTTTGAAATAATTGTATTCTATTTAACAATTAAATCTAAGAATTATAGTCAATTTATAATTGAATTTTAAAAATAACTAATAATAATGTAAATTTTAATAATACATATATATATATATATAATATTTATTAAAAATTACATTTGATCTCAACTTGAAAGGGAAAAATTATTTTATTTTAAAAAGAGTTGGAACTAAATTAAACAAAGATAACAAATATAGAGACAAATTTGAACAAAAATAACGAATATCATAACTAAATTGAATAAAAATAAATAATACAACCACAAATTGACACGTGGCAGATTTGTGACTTGAAAAATGAATATTTTTTTTGAAATTAAAGAAATTAAAAATAAAATTGACAAAAATTTAAGAAAATCAAAAAATCAAAAAAACCAAGAGTTGAAACATTGCATGTACAGTTCAAAAATATTAACTATTTAAACATTGTTAGTAAAAATGATCAATTTGACCAAAATTTCACAAAAATAAGGACTTAACTGAACACAAAATGAAAATGAGGACCAAATTAAATAAAAATAACATAAATAGAGACCAATGTATATTTAAACTTATTTCAAAACTATTATTTCTTAATTATGTTCGAATACTTAATTTTTTTGTAAGAAATTTATCTCTAGTTTATATGCATTTTACCTTTTCCGTTTCAATTTTTTTTAAATTTAATTTACATGGTTAGATAATTGTTTAAAATAATTTGATGACATGTAAAATAAATGTAACAAAGAATGACAAAACGAGTCAATTCGGTCTATTTTAGTTTGTCCCAACTTTGGTTTGTCAAACACGAATTAGATTAGGCTCACCGATCTCAAAAAATAGGCCAAAATCTTCGGTCCATCCTACCACAAGACGGACCAACAAGCTGACCCACCACTTTTTAATTTTTTTATTCACAATATTTGTTTATATATGTACTTATAAATCAATATATTTATTTCATATTTAATCATATAAATATTTTTTAAACTTTTAATTAATCAATTAATATAGTTAATTAAATAAATTAAAATAATTATTATATGTACATGTTAAATTACTCTATTATAGATAATATTAAGTGTAAATGTTTTAAATTTTAATAGTATTGTATATTTCCATTTATACAAGAATATAATATAACAATTTTTTTTTAATTTAAAAGAGTAAAAAAAATAAAAATAAAAATGGGTTCACGGACCCGGGACAAATTGATCTACCTATGACTCGCAGTTGAACGGACTAAACAGATTGGACTAAAATGGATTACCAAATTAAAACACTGACTCAACCTATTCTTTTCTTGGCAGACTGACGGACCAGTCATATGATTCTGGTCCACTTTGAGATAATTAATATGAGATAATATGGAAGGTTAAGACAAAGAATTGATTTGAGTGAAACACACTCTTTTAAAAAATGAAATTGAACATTTTCTCTGGTTATTACTACATATAAAAGCTTTGAAAAATATTCTGATTTTAATAAATTATACAAATGAATTGTTTTCATTATTTCTTTAAAAATATTTAAAAAGTTTAAATATAACTTTGATCTTTATTTTCGTTATTTTAATTCAATTTGGTTAAAATGAATCAATTTTGTCTCTTTCAAATTCACTTTCAAATTGACACCAATTTAATATCTTTTATAAAAAAATGTACTAATATTTTTTTTAAATTGACATTTTTATTAATTATTTTTGAAATTCAATTATAAATTATAAATTGAATAAAATTCTTATATTTAATTGTTAAATAAAATACAATTATTTAAAATTTATAAGAATATAAATATTAAATGTTTTTTTTCTATTATTTATATTCTAAAATACTTATACTTTTAAAATTGATATTAAAAGAATTCAAATATTAAAAATATCTTAGAAAAGTAAACTAATATTTATAAAATTAACATTTAAATATTAAACATTTTAGATTTTAATTTAATATCTAAAATGCAATAAAAATATTAAATATGTTATATTTAAATGTCAATGTTAATGTTAATATATATTTTTAAAACATTTAATAATTATATTTTAATATTATTTTAAATAATTATATTCTATTTAACAATTAAATATAAGAATTATTTTTAATTTATAATTGAATTTCAAAAATAACTAATAGTAATAATGTAAATTTTAATAATATATATATATATATATAATATTTATTAAAAATTATATTTGATCTCAACTTGAAAGGGAAAAATTATTTTATTTCAAAAAAAGTTGGAACTAAATTAAACAAAAATGACAAATACAGAGACAAATTTGAAAAAAATAACGAATATCGGAACTAAATTGAACAAAAATAAATAATACAACCACAAATTGACATGTGGCACATTTGTGACTTAAAAAATGGATATTTTTTTTGAAATTAAAGAAATTAAAAATAAAATTTACAAAAATTTAAGAAAATAAAACAAATAAAAAATACCAAGAGTTGACACGTGGCATGTACAGTTCAAAAATATTAACTATTTAAACACCGTCAGTAAAAATGATTAAATTGACCAAAATTTGACAAAAATAAGGACTTAACGGAACACAAAATGAAAATGAGGACCAAATTAAATAAAAACAACATAAATAGGGACCAATGTAGATTTAAACTTATTTAAAAACTATTATTTCTTAATTATGTTCGAATACTTAATTTTTTGTAAGAAATTTATCTCTAATTTATATGCATTTTACCTTTTCCGTTTCAAATTTTTTTTAAAATTTAATTTACATGGTTCGATAATTGTTGAAAATAATTTGTTGACATGTAAAATAAATGTAACAAAGAATGGTAAAACGAGTCAAGTCGGTCTATTTTAGTTTGTCCCAACTTTGGTCTGTCAAACACGAATTAGATTTGGCTGACCTACCCTAAAAAGTAGGCCAAAAGCTTCAGTCCATCCTGCCACAAGACGGACCAACAAGCTGACCCACCACTTTTTTTAATTTTTTATTCACAATATTTGTTTATATATGTACTTATAAATCAATATATTCATTTCATATTTAATCATATAAATATTTTTAAAACTTTTAATTAATCAATTAATATATTTAATTAAATAAATTAAAATAATTATTATATTTACATGTTAAATTACTCTATTATAACTAATATTAAGTGTAAATGTTTTAAATTTTAATAGTATTGTATATTTACATTTATACAAGAATATAATATAACAAATTTATTTATTTTATTTATTTTTAAAATTTAAAATAATAAAAATAATAAATAAATAATTAAAAATGGGTCCACGGACCCGGGACAAACTGACCAACCTCTAAGTCGCAATTTAACAAACTAAGTAGATTGGACTAAAATGGATTAGTAGATCAAAACACTGACTCAACCTATTCTTTTCTTGGCAGACTGACAAGCCATTCATATGATTCTTGTCCACTTAGAGATAATTAATTTGAGATAATATGGAAGGTTAAGACAAAGAATTGATTTGAGTGAAACACACTCTTTTAAAAAATGAAATTGAAGATTTTCTCTTGTTATTACTATATACAAAAGCTTTAAAAAAATTCTAATTTTAATAAATTATAGAAATGAATTGTTTTCATTATTTCTTTAAAAATATTTAAAAAGTTTAAATATAAATTTGATCTTATTTTCGTTATTTTTATTCAATTTGGTTAAAATGAATCAATTTTGTCTCTTTCAAATTCATTTTCAAATTGACACCAATTTAATATCTTTTATAAAAATTATACTAATATATTTTTTAAAAATTTACATTTTTATTAATTATTTTTGAAATTCAATTATAAATTATTAAATTTAATTATAAATTGAATAAAATTCTTATATTTAATTGTTAAATAAAATACAATTATTTAAAATTTATAAGAATATATATATTAAATGTTTTTTTCTATTATTTATATTCTAAAATACTTTTACTTTTAAAATTGATATTTAAAAAAATTTCAAATATTATAAATATTTTAGAAAAATAAAGTAATATTTATAAAATTAACATTTAAATATAAAACATTTTAGATTTTAATTTAATATCTAAAATGCAATAAAAATGTTAAATATGTTGTATTTAAATGTGAATGTTAATATATATTTTTAAAACATTTAATAATTATATTTTAATATTATTTTAAATAATTATATTTTATTTAACAATTAAATCTAAGAATTATATTGAATTTATAATTGAATTTCAAAAATAACTAATAATAATGTAAATTTTAATAATATATATAATATTTATTAAAAATTAAATTTGATCTCAACTTGAAAGGAAAAGTTATTTTATTTTACCAAAAGTTGAAACTAAATTAAACAAAAATAATAAATATAGAGACAAAATTGAACAAAAATAACGAATATCGGGACTAAATTGAACAAAAATAAATAATACAACCACAAGTTGACACGTGACACTGACATTGACACATGGCACAATTGTGACTTGAAACATGGATAATTTTTTTGAAATTAAAAATTTTTTTTACAAAAGTTTAGGAAAAAAAACAAAAAAAACAAGAGTTGACACGTGGCATGTACAATTCAAAAATGTTAACTATTTAAACACCGTTAGTAAAAACGATCAAATTGACCAAAATTTGACAAAAACAAGGACTTAACTGAAAACAAAATGAAAATGAGGACCAAATTAAATAAAAACAACATAAATAAGGACCAATGCATATTTAAACTTATTTAAAAACTATTATTTCTTAATTTTGTTCCAATACTTAATTTTTTGTAAGAAATTTATCTACAATTTATAAGCATTTTACTTTTTCCGTTTCAAATTTTTTTAAAAATTTAATTTACATGGTTAGATAATTGTTTAAAATAATTTGCTGACATGTAAAATAAATGTAACAAAGAATGACAAAATGAATTAGTTCGATCTGTTTTAGTTTGTCCCACCTTTGGTCCGTCAAACATGAATTAGATTAAGCTGACCCACCCCTAAAAAATAGGCCGAAGCTTCAGTCCATCCACAAGACGGACCAACTTGGCCCACCACTTTTTTTAGTTTTTTATTCATAAGATTTGTTTATATATATACTTATAAATAAATATTTATTTCATATTTAATCATATAAATATTTTTAAACTTGTAATTAATCAATTAATATATTTAATTAAATAAATTAAAATAACTATTATGTTTACATATTAAATTACTCTATTATAACTAATATTAAGTGTAAATGATTTAAATTTTAATAGTATTGTATATTTACATTGATACAAGAATATAATATAACAAATTTAATATATATTTTTTTTTTAATTTTAAAAATTTAAAAGAATAAAAATAATAAATAAATAAATAAAAATGGATCTGCGGATCCGGGACAAACTGACCTACTTCTGACTCACAGCTTAACGGACTAAGCAGATTGGACTAAAATGGATTAATAGATTAAAACACTGACTCAACCTATTCTTTTCTTGGTAGTCTGACGGGCCAGTCATATGATTCTGGTCCACTTTGACATCATAGTAACAATATATAAAAATATTAATAAAAAAATGAGATAAAATAAATTGAATTTAGAATTTTATTTTTAAAGAAATTCAGAGAAGTATATTGTTTTTATGCATCTTTTGCTTAAAATTCAATTTGCATGGAGATGGATTTAAATATGTTATGCCCCACCAACCATAGAAACATATAATGGGAAAAAAAAATACACAAACATTTGAATATGGATGATGAAATTTTGCGAACTTAGTGTGTTATTTTTTATTCTGCTGCGCTAGAGTCTTTGTTTCTCTGGCTGCGCTGTGTTTGGTCTGGGAAACACAACTTAATCAAATATTTCCCATTTCTATTCTTTTTCCATACTCTCTCCCTTTTCCTTCAATCTTTCTTTTGTCTCTCTATTCTCTCACAACCCCACTCTTCTTCTTCTTCTTCTTCTGCTTCCTTTTTAGGGTTATTATCAAACCTTCCAAACACACTTCCAAAGTTTTCTGCTAGGGATGCTCCACGAATGGATACGCTGAATAATCGCAGCCAGAACGGGGAAGACCACTCTCCGCCGCCGCCGGTGGCTGCACTTCCTATGCATGTGGATGCTTTCCATTATGCCAATGGTTCCGATGGAGGGGAAGAAGCAGCAGCTGCTCCACTGGGCCATGCTTCCTCTGCTGTGTACGCCAGAACCAGTGAACTCACCATTTCTTTTGAGGGCGAAGTTTATGTTTTCCCTGCTGTTACCCCACAAAAGGTTCATTTTATTCCCTCTCAGATTTTATATTTGATTAGAACAACGCCTTGTATTGATTGGTGTGGAGACTTGGCACTATTTGGAGATTGAAGTGTTTGGTTTGAATTTGGTTTGACAGATCTTTGAGGGAAAAATTAAAATGGAAAAAAACTTATTCATGTGGATTTCGATTTGTTAGTTCATGTCTTGTCACCGGTGATGATATTTTTATGTTGAATTAGAATAAAAAAATTGGGAAGTTGTTGCAGAAGGTGTAGGTGACACCCAATCAGTGTTTTCTGAAATGGTTTAAGGTCTTGCATAGAGTGGTGGAGGGATTTCTCAATGTGGTTCTGGACTAGTAGAATGCAGTTTTCTTGCTTTTCTTGGTTCTGGGGCTTGTAATGGTATAACAAGGCTGAGAGAAGAACAAGTTGTCTTTTAATGAAAACTCTGTAATGGTATTATTGATTATCTTTAGATTCTGTTGTCATGCACAGAAGAAATTAGAAAATCCATGAGAAGAACTTCAAGAGGAGGGGTTAAACAGATACATTCCTTTCTGCTCTCTCTTTGTATCAGAAAGTTATTCACCGGGATTTCCCTCCCACACACAATCATTTAACCATGAATGAGTTATTTTGAGTTGAGTCTTGAGCTGGGCCTGATTGTTGTGTGTCATGTGGATTCTTTGACAAGTGGTCCTTGCTGGCTGTAATTTTTATCTTTTGTTCATTTATGTTCATTAAAGTGCTGGTTGGTTTCTCCTCTGGTATTGTATTGACACTATGATTGGTTTAGTTGCTTGATTAAAAAAAAACTGATCATTTTCTTATATCTGAATGACACCTATGCTCCAACTTCAATGTGGATTTCAAATTTTTAAATGGTCATGAGTGATTACTTGTCCTTTGTTAAATTATTCAATTAGATTGGATGTGACTCCTGATTAACTATAAAAAAGTGCTCTACTGTGGCATACTTACACCAGTTCTATAAAATGATTGGACATTTTTTTAAGATTGATACTGCCTTTATTTGCATGAAATATAGGTGCAGGCTGTATTATTACTGTTGGGAGGGCAGGAGGCGCCAAATACTGTTCCCACCTCAGACTTTTTGTTGCAGCAAAACAGTCAGGACATTAGGGTATTTCTTCAGAAATTGCTTTTTCTTTTGAAACATTTTTCTCTGGTTTTTAAAAACTTATTAAGTGTTTTAAATCTTGTTATTATATGCCAGGAAATAAATGATCCTTCCCGGTGTTCAAAGCTTTCCCGAAGAATTGCCTCACTTGTTAGGTTTCGTGAAAAACGAAAAGAGAGATGCTTTGAGAAGAAAATCCGATACTCATGCCGTAAAGAGGTTGCCCAGAGGTAGGCAAGTGTAGTTGGGAAGTAGAAACCCAAAAACATATTTTTGTTTTTCCCCAAAATTATTTACACTCTTGTATCATATTTTTTCATTTTACATTATGAATTGCTGTACAGACCTTTATAAAGTGTTGAAAAATAAGTGCTTATTATTGCTGTGAATTACTCTCCTCTACCATGAAAAGTGCTTAAATTGTATTATTATTTCTTATTTTAGAAGATACACTTATCTCTCCCTGGTGATTTTGATGTCATATAATTTAGTTCATTTTGATGTCAATGAGCCCCTCAGGGTCATTTTTCTCTTTCCTTTGATCTTAACATTATTGTTTCACTACTAATTTTGAATCTTTTTATTAAGAAGATGAATTAAAAATTTCAAGTGAAGTTTCAAAGCCTATAATGTGAGTATGAAAGGCTTCACTCTATTCATAACATTCTATTAATAATTCAATTTATAAAATTAGCTTATATAAGAAAGTATAAGTTTACTTGTAGTTACTCTATTTGTTAAGATTATTTTTTGTTAAGCAAAAATTGTGAGCTGACTTGGTATTGAGTGAATACCTGGCTCACATCTGTGCTTCACAAGTAACATCCCCTTCATGCCCGTACCCCTGTTTCTTATGCAAGCATTTATGGTGTTTGAAGTTTGCATTGGTGATTGGTATTTTAGTATTGTGTCTGTCTTGCAAAAGCATTAGCTTTCAGAATAAGAATGAAATTTTTAGTTTTGACCATAATACATATATGCTTTGTTTGTCCTCTAGATGGTATAAGATGGTTTTCTTGGGATTGACAATACTTGGTTATCTAATAGGATGCATCGAAAGAATGGACAATTTGCATCACTGAAGGAAGACTACAAATCTTATGCTGAAAACTGGGATTCAAGCAATGCTACTCCTGGCCCAGAATCTACGTGAGTTTTGTAGTTATTCCTTTTGTTTGGAATAGATGGACTCAATAACTTTAATTCTTAATCTTTAATGGATTGGTTCTAATATGATTATCCTCTGTCATTGTTAAGTGAACGTAGATGCCAGCATTGTGGAATTAGTGAGAAGTCTACTCCAGCTATGCGTCGAGGACCAGCAGGTCCAAGATCTCTATGCAATGCCTGTGGGCTTATGTGGGCTAATAAAGTAATTACTATCTGTTTTAGCTTAGCATGGGACTTACGTTTCTTGTTATTGATTGTTGCAAGTGTTGCTTTCCAGAATCAGATATGACATGTTGGTCTCCCTTTTGTAGCTTACTACCTGAAGGCCATGGCTTAAACACCTTAAATACTGTAGCTTTTGTTGACTAGAATGTCATCAAACTTTAGTAAACCAATATTTTTTTAAGATTTCTTTTCAACCTTTTGTCATTCTGAATGTGATTATCAGTTTATGGGTCCTTTAAGGTCACATTTAGTATCATTGTCAGATAAAATGACAGGAAAACTGAAAAGCAATACTACCTTTTGGCATCTCCGACAAGTGAATGGGTCCTTTATGGTCACATTTAGTATCATTATAATTTGAAAACAAGGATTTTGTGTCAACCTGAAGATGATTTATTTACAGGATGCTCTGTCTTTCTGTTTCAGCAATAATAACAATGTTCTGCCTATTTAACATCTTATCTATTGTAGTTATCAACTCATTGTTAATCATAGTCCTGGAATTTTGTGAAAGATGGTTATTTTGCATGTCTGTATTGTTGTGGCCATGAGAGGATAGGTTATTATTACCAAGTATCAACTGAAAAGGTTCATGTTTCCATATACCCAAGTACTGATCTTTGTTTTCATGCCGTATTGATTTGAAGGGAACTCTGAGAGATCTCACCAAAGCAGGAAGGATTGCTTTTGAACAAAATGAACTGGTATTTTTAATTTTCTTATTGCCGTGGAACAATTTCTTTTCTTCCATTGTCATACTTTCTCCTATTGTAAATAACCAAGATTTAAATATACTGTCTTTATGCTTTACTAAAAACGGATAGACAAGTTCCTCCCAGCCATTGTCTACATCACACTTTTAAAAACACCTAGATCTGTTTGTGTGAAAAGCAGGATGGATCTGGATCCTCTTGGGCACTTACATGACCCTGTTATATGATAAGAAAGGTATACAAACTGTCCTGTGCTGAAATGGCTTGGTCATGAGATGGCCACACATGAGATGATCCAAATGGAAATATGAATTAACTAAGGATGTGAAGGGGTTTGACAAACTTGCTCTGTTACTCATGCCTAGGACACAGTTTAGAGGAGAGACTCTCTTCACATAATTTCATACAAATAAAAGTAAATATTTGTTATTAGTTGGTCTACTGTATAATATGTAATACATATAAGCATCTAATTATGATACAGTTGATGAAATATGATTAGAAGAGGTGTTAGGAGATGACAACATGAAAATTTTGGCATTGCAGTCAACATTATTGAACAATAAATACTATGCAGATATAGCTTGTGTCTATTCCTTAACCTTTTTTGTTAGGTCTACTTGCTTGAAATCTAGAGAAATACTTTATCCTGTAATTTAGCTCTCAGTGGTCTCCAATTTGTAAATTCTGATATGATCTTTGCTCAAAAGATGTTTGAAATTTCAAGTCTAACAATATTCTCTTTATTTTAAGGATACTTCAGCTGATATAAAGCCTTCAAAAGCAGAAGCAGAACATTCTTGTGCCAAGCAAGACAAAGAGGTACTAATATTAGAATTTTTGAAATTTCTTTATCAAATTAATAAAAACTTTATTTTGTTCATGTATAGCTGTTTCTTTAACTTTTTTATCTTGCAACATTGCTGGTCTGTTCTCTATCCTTGTTTACCAAACTTCGACAAAGGATTATTAAACTGCATGAAAACTCTTCGTTTTTTAATATCAGTATATTGTTTTCTGAGGGTCCATACGCTTTTTTTTTTTTCAAACTTGTGCTTGCTGATGCTGATTATTATCAATTTGTTCACTTTTGAGTACTGTTTACCTGATGGAACACTGATCCTCATGCTGACACTGTTTCCTTGGCTGTGGATTTGTAATTTTTATTTTTTAATTTATCAGGGAAGCCCTGAGGAAACAAAGCCTGTGCAAATAGATTCCAGACGGTCACCTCAAAAGACAAATGAGCAGGTTTTATCTAAATTATGGTTCAATCTATGACGAAGAAATTTGCTCTATTTGCTTATATGAGATTATGCAAAAGTTGACAATTTGATTAACTGTTAAGTTGACTCCCTACTAAAATTGTGTTTTAGGTCATAGTCCTTTGGTTTGTTCATAGTAGCTTGTATGGCATGGAACTCATGGTGTTATATCAACAATATACCTTAAAAGCTTTTCAACTTTTGAATATTGTCCTTCAATTTAATTTTGTGGGTTTACAGTTTATCATCGGAACTGCTGAATCAGTTACTGACAACTTGTCCATCCAAGTGGAGAATCATGCTCTTGGTCTACATGAACAGGTATTCCTTTTTCCTTCCTTAATCAACCATTGAGATGGTTAAGTTAAAAGGATTGAGGTGATAGGAACTCCTTCGACAATTGGTATGATATACTTTTGAGATTTACAGGATACTCTTGAGGATCTTGCTGATGCTTCTGGAACCGAGTTTGAGATTCCCGCTGGTTTTGATGAACAGGTATATGTTACAACTCATTGATTTGTCACCATTCCTGATTGATTAATTTTACTAAATTTTATGATACGTACAGGTTGATATTGATGATTCCAACATGAGAACATATTGGTTGTGATCTAAAGATGTTTCTGTGCGCAATCAGCAGTTTTGTTCCCAATGGAAACGCATATACACTGCTGGTTCAACTAACATTGGAGGACTTCTAGGAATAGTTTATGTTTTATAGACAAACTATTTCTGGAAGCACTGTGAATTATATGATTGTAGACTTCCAGTTTTCATACATGAGTTCCTGTACATCCCTTTGTGACCAGATTTGATTTATATATAATGTGAATAGTTCAGTTTTTCTTTTACCTTCTGCGGTATTCAACTTTGATTTTGTCTTCTTTTGTGGTAACTCAGCTAAAGGTATAATTAGATGCGAGACAGAATAAAAAGATGCATACCTACCTCATTACGTTTGTCCACATGAAATTATCAAATAAAAATTCATTTGGAATATTAAAAATTCATTGTCGTCTTTTAACAGAATTTTAAAAGTCTTAACTTGATATTTTATACTTTTAAAAAGACTCATTTAGTATTTTGGTTAAAATACCTTTTTTGTCTCAATATTCATCAAATTTTGTTAAATCAGTCTAAATTTTGATTTTGTTCTCAAATAGGTTCTTATTTTCGTCAATTTTGTTTAATTTGGTCCTTTTCACTAACATCGTTTAAATTATTAATGATCGTGAACAATGATGATCATATGTCATTTTGTGATTTTTTTTATTTCTTTTTTAAGTTTTTTTCAAAATTGGTTTGACAAACTTTGTCCCAATTGAATCTAGCTGACTTCTTTAGTAACTTTACCATGGGTTTAGTTTTTTCTACAGGATATGAGATATGGTCGTTAATCTTCTATAAGTAATATAGTGCACTTCTCACACAACTTTTGCTCTTAGCAGCTTGTCAACCACAACATTTGTTGTTGTTCTTCTCTCTTCTTTTAACTTCCTCTTTTTTTGTGATGCCGACCTTGCTTCTTTAAAGACTTATAGCTTGTGGCAAGTTATTCTTGAATCAACTCTCGATATATCTGTTGTCGTTCAGTTGAGAAAGATCTACATTTTGATTAAGCACGTGGCCGATGATCTTCTCCTTTTCTCCCCAGGGTTGTTCCCATCTTCAAATCCTTTCCTCCTTGGAGGATGAAGTGTTTTGTGTCCCTAACTAGTTCAACCCTAATGTCTAGATCTTCAAACTAACTTAACCTTTTCTACATTATTAGTCATAAGTTGAGGGATTGACAATTGAAAACTCGTGATGTAGTACTCTCGGGGCTGGCTTCTAATCAACATGCATCATGATGATGTCTCTAGATGTTGATGGAAACTACAATGCCAGATGTGGGGTGGACACGATAGCACCAAGGAGATTTAGGGAATGTCTTCCCAAAAGAATATTGTAAGACATGTTGGCATCCATAACCAAAAACATGATGGGTATCGTCTTGGTATGGGCATCTTCCCCAAATGTGGTATATAAGTTGACGAATCCTCTTGTATTCACCCTTTCATCCGTAAAATCGATTATCTGCTTGTCGTATGAGTGCATGACATCTTCAGGTAACTCCAACTTCTTAAATGTCTTCCAATATAAGTCAACTGAACTTCCTTGGTCAACCAACATTTTCTTGACCGCGAAGTTCTTGATTTCAATCTTTATGACCATGTGATCATCTTGCTTCTGATCAATGAATGTAATAGGAGGCATACTCTGTCTGGACGACCTGGTGACGACATTAACTGACTGTACTTCCCTTGGTTACCTTTTTCTTGGGTTGAAGTCGAAGATCCTCCTCCTGTGAACCCTACAGATATGGTGTTGATTACCCCTCTCAACAGGGTTTTGGTTCTTTGCGCCTTTCCACTTATATTGCTGGTGTTTCCCTGGTTCTATCATATTGGTTGTGGTCCCTGCGACAATCTCTTTTGTCATCGAATCTTCTTAGCTTATTCCGAAAACTTCCACCCTCACCTCTCCGGACAAGGTGTCTGAGATGTCATGCTTAGATAAACTCCTAAATCTTATCCTTCAGTGCCACACATGAAAAGTCTCCTAATCCTCGACCTAGGAGTTTGTCTTTAATATCCAATAGTCTCACATCGCTTAAACATTAAGACTAAGGGTAGTTTAAATACTACTTCCTCCCTTCAACGTCTGAGACGTCTCTTAAAAAAAAAATTTGACGGAATTTCATACTTCAAACCAAAAATACCTCATGCAATAATGGACCTCGACACTTAAACAAAAACGATTAAATTAAATTTAGAAAAAAATATTAAATAAAAAGCGGTTAAATTAAATAAATGGTTAGTTAATGTTTAAAATTTTAAGAAAATGTGG
>Ga0099823_1003073_pt1 | contig 15559 bp, 12 predicted proteins | sample CowpearedBW_FD_76831 | JGI IMG/M metagenome (GOLD analysis project Ga0099823, IMG submission 76831) | Root nodule microbial communities of legume samples collected from California, USA - Cow pea red BW | ecosystem: Host-associated > Plants > Roots > Nodule | place: USA: California | collected...
ACACATACTATATATATATATATATATATATATATATATATGTCAAGGTCAAACATGTGTTGAAAATAAATATTGTATACATATAAATGAAAAACATTTATGTAAGAGAGAGAATATTTTGAATCTATCTCAATTCTGGTTGTCAAATTCTTATATAGGTTTGTCAATTTTGTTTGTAATAATTTATATCTTTAAAATAGTAATAATGAATTATAATTAAAAAGAAAACACTATTACAAATAAATTATACCCGGATATTTGGTTAATGAAAGAAAAATATAATGATCTTCATTTGGTTGAAAATGCAATCATTTATATTGAAAATCCATGATGCACAAAGATAAGCAACATAATAAAAAAAATAGTAAAATACTCCTATTTATCGATACACAATAACTCACTCTTAGTTATAAAAATAATATTTTTCTACCTAAACAAAAAATTATACATGGACCAAAAAGTCAGAGACGTGTCCCTTTCAATAAAGATTGTTTATGTGATATTTGTATTAAAAAACGAGTCTTGGGTTTGTTTTAAGTTTAAAAAACTCATATAATTTGCATTAAAATGTTACTTATTGATGTAAAACCCAGAAATGCTATTGAATAAAAGAAACATGTCACAAGAAAAAAAAAACTAAAAAATTTGTCATAGACAACGTAAGTACGGTTTTCGAAAGTTTAGATTAACTTTTGTTTGACTTGAATTTAGATGTACATAAATATTAGTTATGCTTTTACTTTTATAATATCGCAGTAATTATTTTTAGTAGGATAATTAATTTTCTTATTTGCATGAATTATTTTGTATTGTATGCTAAAGGTCATTTCAAGGGTTTGTGATATAATTTACTTTCTTTTTAGGTTTTACTGTGTGGCCTCAATATAACTTTAACTTTAAAATCTCACTTTAATTTGTTAAAAAAATTATTAGAAGAAAAAATGCATTTAAAAAGAAAACATTTTTATTTTTATAGTCTAGAGTATTATTTAAGATCCAAGATTATAAATTTCACATCATGTTACATTCCAGTAATTTGGATAACACTCGTGTGTTAAACTCATCCATAAATATGAACCTTCCTGACATAAAAATCACCTAATAAAATAGAATTTAGAGTGACTAACCCAATAGAATATACATTATCATAGATGGCACAGTTAACTGGTTTGTTAATGATAAAACCTAATAGAATAATAGATGGCATAATTAACAAACCAGTTGCATGATCATGCATGGCTTCAAATGCAGAAACCAAAGATAGAAGATTCCAACAGCGAAAAATTGAACAAGGAACTCAATGCCAAACTTAGCATGGAAAAAAAAAATTAAAGTCTCAGCACTTGTCAACTTCAAAGGTTAATTCTTGATCCAATATAATACCGGAAAACAATTAGTGTGCTTTGACAACTTGAGGCAGAGATTTGAGAAGGGACAAAGATGGCCTTCGAACGGTGTGATTAAGCAGTAACATAAATGTCAGAAGTGTTAAGGCTCCAGCTTGATGAGCAGTGCCCAGTGAAACAGGTACATACGAAAGAAGCGTTGAAACTCCTAAAGTGACCTGTAACCATGCAAAACTAATTAAATAATAATACACTTAATCATACAGTAGCTAACAAAAAACAAAAGTCCAGATTCTTTACCAGATTTCTACCGGTTCTTTTGCGTCGTCTGTTGTATCTTCAGAATACATTGATGTTGGTACTTTAAAAATCTTTTTAATATATTTTAAAACATAGATTAAAATACCCACATCAATGTATTTTAAAGACACAGACAACAATATAGTATAGAATCTAAATTCAAAAGGAAATACCACCATAATGTCTTTCTTCTTATTTATTACCATCTTCGTATTCAATATAAAACTGCAAATGGAAATTATTACCTGAAGAGCTGCCATGCCAACAGTGCCTCCAATCACAGATCGTATAGCAGGATGTAGGTCCAGCTTTCTTGTTGACCACCATAAAATGCCCACTGAAACCAGAGTTGCAGTTGCAAGTATACGGTGATCAAGCTGTCAAGGACAAAACACCTATCAGAATTTCATGTTGTTAAACTTTGGCTACCAAACCACACTATGTTATGAGGATAAATTTTCCAAACACTTTATTCAGTTAAAAATTCTCAAATCTTGAAAAGCGAAGATATATCCAACCAAAAGAAGAGTCAAGAAAACAAAGGTGTTACTATTTTTTACTTTTCAGAGATGTCAACATGGATTACTTACCTGTACAGTTGATGTATTCTCAAAGAAATTTCGAATCAGAGGCTTCATTTCAAAAATGTCTTCGGGTATCCACGTATCACCCATCTTAGGAAAAGTATTAAATGCATGGCCCTGGAAATTCACATGTAAGCGGAGTGATCATTCTTCATCCTTGCCAAAGGCTCTATTAGAACATACAGCATTTCAAATAAAAAACGGAAGGCCAGAAACTATTGAGTAAGAGAACATACAGCATCATTTCCAGCAACAAACGCACCAGAGACAGCAGTAAGACCAACAAGCACGCTGACAGGCAATGCAAATCTCCTCACTTTAGCTGCCCCACGAACCCATGTCAGGGATTCAGTGGGTGGTTCAGGCAAAACAACAGAAAGTGCAGTCCAAAAGAGGCCACAGTAAATAGCAAATGCTGATGTAAGATGAGCTGCTAGACGATAAGGGCTTACCCTTGGCTGAGAATATTCAGATGGTGGTTCCTATGGAAAGAAAATGTTAGTAGAGTCTGATAGAGCGGGTCAATTTTAACTTCAAACAAAGAGGAATTTATACTATTTATGTTCCAACCTCTAAACCACTTTTGACCATCCACCAACCAATGAGACCCTGGCCAGCACCCAGGCCAAAAAGAGCAGAGAGTCTAAGTCCTAATCTCAGGGTAATATACCCTTTATGAAGAAAATATGAATATGGCAAAGCAAACATAACTCCTAATGCCCTTCCCCACATACGATGTGCATATTCCATCCAATAGATGAATTTGAATTCTTCAATCTTCATGCCTCTGTTGACACTGCAACAAGGGCAAAACTAATTATCGTCATGACATTCATGAGAACCACTAAGCTCTCTCACCGAGAGTCAAATCACTTCCACTTAGTTAATACCTTAGTTTTCTTGTAATCGATACACAATCAATACTTAAAATTGTAGATTCTGATAAAAGCTTGAAAGGTAAAACGAGCCTGTCCATTGGCACAGTTCCAAAAGGCTATTTTAAAAACTGATCAATGCAGTCATCTATTCTCCATCACTGTCATACTCTGAATCACACAATCATGCTGGTCATTTTTTCTTGCAATGATTAAGTTTGAACTATCATTTAACCACGTTAATTTCATAATGGAGTTTGAGCACAGTTGTATGCAACATTATTCCTTGAATTTAAATTATTTAACTTTTATGATTTGATTTTATAAGCTTTAGTATACAAGTCAGCCAACTTGAAAGGGACTTGTTTACATGAATTTTGTGTATCTTTCCACCCAGAAAAAAACAAGTCCCTTGATGCATTTCATAAGTTGATGAAAAAACTAAAGGTGTAGAATTATAAACTCTACAATGATATATGCTCACTCAGGTGTAGCAAGTGATTATTACCGTTTGTACTCAGGTGACTCTTTATACTTGTCAAACTCTTCCAACCATTCCTCATCTGACAAAGGAGGAAGAGTGCCGGTGAATTTCCAATCAGTCATTGAAAGACCAGATCGGGTGAGTCTGGTTAAACCACCAAGCACCACCATGCTGAACACCCATGCTGCAGAGCCAAAGAGCCATATTCCAACCACTTTCTGCGCATGAGAACCCCCAGTCACAAGCAGCTTCAATCCCTCCTCCTTGTGTTGAGCCCCAGCAGCCACCACCTTAGAAAAGTTCCTTGTGTATGACACATGAACATGAGGACCCTAAAAGCACCATCACAACACAACTTCCTCAGAACGAGCATCCACACATAATACCAAAAGGGACTAATTAAAAAAGAAGAACAGTAGCAATGTTCCCATAATGGCGCAGATATTTAACATTTAGGAGTGATATAGTGAATATATGAAGTAAAGGAAGAGATCACCCCATAGGTCATACAAGTTATAAAAATTGAAAATTGAAGGGAACCCAGATGAGAAAAGAAGGAGAAAGTGCGGAAACCTTGGGAAGAAGTTGCGATCGGAAAGCATGAATGTAATGGGTGGCGACGGGAGGGGTTAGAAACTTCAAAGGTGGTGCTTGGGTTGAAGAAGAGAAAGACGTCGTCATTCCTCTTAGCTTGGGAATTCCGATTGCTTCTTTGCCGCGCCTCAACACTGACCACACCGTTCCCCTCCCAAACATCTCTCTCTCTCTTGCAACTTGCAACTTTCAATCAGGGTTTAACCAAGGTTTTGTTTTGCCAAACCCAAACGAACACTACTAACACCTATTCCCACCACTTACGTGTCGTTTTTTAGGCCTAAACTCCAAATTTTAACCTTCCCTGCCCTCAAAATAATATGAATTATATTAATCGTAGCTTTTTGAACTACTTTTTCTTCTTCTTATCATTTTGTATTATTCATATTTGTATAAATATATTTAAAAAAAAACATAAATAGATAAAAAGAATTTGTGTCTGTGGGCAGTAACTGTGGGTTATAGCCATATTTTAACTTTTTTTTTTTTTTAAATGTGGTAGTGTTTTGCTTCTACTGCTTTTAAGTTTTCGAAGATGCTAATCACTGACATACCATAATAGAAGCAAATTTTTCAAATCCTTTATATACCAAAACAGGTTATGCAAATCCTTTATATACCAAAACAGGTTAATCTTCGTATTAGACTTTTGTGTTTTCACAGTTTTAAGAATGGCACCAAAAACTCTTTCATCTTTTCTGTTACTTTTTCTGTTGTCTGTCACGTTATGTTAGAAAACAAGTGCAAGGTTTAATCTGGCTAGTAATGAGTTTAGGCTAGAGATGAAATGATTTGCTAAGGCCTAATTATATTAGTAATTATGATTCTTCAATTTATATATTTTTACTCTAGACTCATGTTTTGCTGGAAAAATCACCCGAAGAAAAAAAAACTTCGGAAATTAAGCACAACTTAATAAAACCAAGAGCAATACATTCTGCTAAAGCATAACACAAGAAATAGGTAGAGAAATTTGTGATATTCTTTTATTGCTTCTGATTAATTTAACTGTTACTAGTCCCCTGGTCCACGTATATTCATCAAATTGTCATGAACCATTTATACATTAAAAGTATATATAGTCCCTATTAGACAAAGTCCCTGATTCAAAAATCAATGGAAATACTCCATTGGTATAACTCTTTCTCGGGTACTCTCAATTCAACAGTCACCAATCCAGTTTCTTCCTCATACTTGAATTCTACTTCTTCTGAATCCACAGTTATCAACTTAGGCCGAACTGATGAATAAGCACCAAATTGGCCACAACCACGAACTTTCATAGCTACATTTGTACTTTCATTAGATCCCAAACTGAAGAATTCTTTGACAGCCCCTCCTGAATTGAACATCTTTATTAAACCAATAGGAGAAAATTTGATGTCATTGTTCAAGTCCTTCACGGGAACTATTGTGAAAACTTCGTATTCTTTGGATTTCAAGGTCACTGGGAGGGTTGCATCCTTCGGAAGGTAAACCACTTCTCCTACAAATTGACATCATGAAAAGGACATTATTCAGAGAAAGTTTGGTTAACATTTGTAATCTTTGTAAGTGTCGTGTCAAGCCAAAAACTTACCACCAAGATGGGAATAAATAACAGCATCTCCTGTCCATTCATCATCTGTTATCCTAGATAAATAGTCAACATCTTTAGCTCTAATGAAACCTGTGACAGTGCCTGGATTGTCATCATGGATAAGGTTCTTCTTATCAACTTTGCACCACCCAGCTCCTTGACAATTGAATACCGCAACAACTCCAGAAAAATCATTCATGTTCCAAATCTTTAGAAGACTGCAAAAGAGCATTCATGCTTTATTCAACTGTAGAGTGTAAAGTGTAATATACTGCATCAATTGGTCAAGTATATAATATAGGTAGCCAAATCATTTTGAATTCATTACCTCTTTCCATCTCTGGCTGGATCAGTAAATAAACAATCCTTTGTTGGTCTTCCTGGAAGTTTAGCTCTTAGTATAGAACCATCAGGTAGTACAAGTTTCTTCAAAAGATCAAAGTCATGGTGTCCTGGCTTGTCACTGCAGAATATAATACCATCATCCCAAGGTAAGATATCAATCATGAAACTAAATAAGTACTGAAAAAAAAGTTACAATCTTCATTCACCTGACATATATTGGACATCCTCCTACAGATCGTGCTGCTGCGTGGTATTCAGCCATTGGATGCAGACTCTACATATCACAAAAATTGTTAATCAGTTCCACCTTAAGCATGTGCATGAGCATACTTTTTTTTCACTAAAATAGAATCTATATTTGGTAACTTACATGAAACATATCCCAGTCTGGCTGCATAAATTCACCAAGGAAAATAGTATTATAAGCCACTGATGCAATGTGAATAGTGTGGGAAGCAGGGTCTCTTGGCCAGAAATCATCTGATGCCCTAATAACAGCTGAACGCTTTGCACTACACAAGTAAATTCATTAAGAAAATCATCAATAAATGTAGTGTAACGTTAATGAAAGGATTTACTGAACAATTCATACCTGTATAGTCCATCAGTGTTGTGACTCATGCAACAAATAATTCCATTATCAGGGAAGTTCCTGGAAATTGATGCCTCTAACGCCTGGTGGTATTTTCTTGCAAGTTTCACCCTCCCACCATGTCCTGCTCCAAGAGTTTCAAGGATATTCTGAACATCAACCTTGACACCATCAATACCAGCAGATGCCAAATATGAGTGAAGTTCATCATAGAAGTGAAAAACTTTCTCGGGATTCACAAGACCAAGCCCATTGATGGCAATGGTTGCCAAAGCTTCATCTGGTTGATTTGACTCAACTCCAGGAGATGAGACAGGGAAGGCCATCTTTGAGTCATAGTGCTCCATGCCGGTAACCCCGGGTTTAACACCACCCCAGTATCCTGTTATTGCGTGCCACACATATACGTACCTGGGGAAGATTTTTCGAAAGCATGAGTGAACTGAATAGCTTATGAAGAAACAGAAGCAATAAAATGAACATGGCATACTTTATATCATGCTCTTGTTTGATTTCATTGGTAATATGACGAAGTCCCAGAGCTGGATCCTCTACTCTTTCACCTTCTTTGCCATCTTTCTGGAATTTGTGATTCTCTTTGATGTTGGTTAAGCGATTTGCGAAACTGTTTGATATGAAAGCAAGAAAGTGAACTTGGTCAACAAGGAGGGATTGAATTACAATCTGATAATTGAACTCAGAAAAAGAATACTCACTTGGCTGCATGATCAGATTTCCATTCAGTACCATTAGGGTCCATGTCAACAGATTGCCAGCCATCATCAATTATAACAAACTTAGCAGGAATTCCACCTTTCTCGAAGCTGCAAAAAATTATTTTAACACTCAAATTAATGTCTCTTTGATGCATGTATATGATAGAATGATCATTGTCCTTGGAAAGAAGTACCCACCTCTGTAATCCTTGCTTCACATTCTCTGAAGTGACATTAGTGTAGAAAGCATCCCATGTACACCATCCAAACCAGTTCAAGATATCTGGCATCTGAATATGAGTTTAGGTAAAAAATGATAAATTAGAGGTAACTAACTTTATGATGCAGTGTTAGACAGCACTGTCCATGGAATTTACACAATAAGGAGGAGAAGATATGTACCTTCTTTCGCTCGCGATGAGCAAAGGTATGTAAGTGTTTCTCTACAGCTCTGAACAAGATGATTACAAAAATAATGAAATGAATAACCTGAGTTGTTTAGACATCTACATAGAACATTGCTCATCCAAAAACGTGGTTAACTAGAAAAAAAGTTTTACTTCAAAAGATTAATCTTTAAAACTAGATCAATGAACAGAACTCAAAACTCAATTTTTATACTAAGAATTAGAGAAAACACGAGAATTTTTTTGGAAACGTTGCAACTCACTTGACAGAATTTGTTATGACTTCGTAAGGGTCGGATCCAGCCCCGATATAAACCAAATGAGTCCCATCGAAGTCCTCCACAGCAGGACAACCTGCAGTAAGATACAGATTTCATCACTTTGCGCATCAACAAAAATCACTACAGATTTGTGAACAATCTTTGTTCTTTTTTTCTTTTTAAGAGCACATACCACTTTCCACACAGATCTCAATCTCGTTTTGATCATTCCCCTGAAGAACTGCTCTGAAATCTCCTTCCAGAAGGGGTAGGAAAACTGCATAGGTAGCAGCAGTTTGGCCTTCTCCTGCATCAATATCAGAGCCACTTTGTGCTTCAACAAGCAAGAACTGCGTCTCAAAGGGGACTTCTTTTCCACAGGTACCCATTCTCTGCGTCATCCACCACATCTTGAACCGGAAAACACACATAAACCGCAACCCCCTATAATGAAAGAAGCAAAAATCATCATCAGAAATTAAAAAATGCAGTGACCTTGGATGTTATTATTACCGCCATTTCATCTTACACTAACATGAAAAGATTAATGAAGAACAACAAAAGATAAAAAGAGAATTTGCAGAGAGAAAAGTAAAGAGTATACATACTCAAGCTTGCCGATTGGGAAGACTGTGCGACTACCCTTTTGATGGGATTCAACCCCAATGAATGCCCCATTGAGCAACGCACCCCCACATGCAGGGTTAACAACAACGTTGTCATGGACATGGCTCAGCACTTTCTTCCCCAACACCATCAAGTTTCCATCTGCAACAGATATCCCTGCCCCCACAGTCATCTTTCTGTTCTCGATGAATCAATACAACAAACACAGACACCCCCCACAGAATGGTTTGATTCAAATCAACAGCAGTATCAAATGAAAGTGCAGCACACACAGCACCGCAACCCCACACTGTTGCTTGTTCCAAATCCAAGTGAGAAACAATGCATATGCAGAAGTGGAAGGAAAGAGAAGCGTATTTATAGCAACAGGATAATGATAAATTGATAATACACGTAAAGCTGTGTCAGCTTGGGGTGCCCAAATTGTTAGGAACTGTTTCCATGATGATGCATTATCCATACAATGCAATCAATCTAGCCACTGCCAGGTGAAATTCTCTCTTTTTCATGAAATTTTGCTGCTACAAATATTCATGTGGACATATCCTGCGTTATCATTTACGATGAAGCCAACATGACAAAAACAAATTATATATATACTTGGGATGTGGTCTTGTCCTTTTACACTATTTTTGATTTCACTATGTATGATTAAAAGGTCGGCTAATCATAAAAGCAAGCATCACTCCAATCCTTAGCTGTTAAAAAGCTTTAAAAAATTGCAATCACATCATCTTTCAAGTTTCAATGACCTTTTTGTACATATTTAAATAATGCACTTATTCATTACCATACGATTCTTAAAATATAATTGACATAAATTATCTCTTCAATTATTAATTAAGTAACATAGATACTTTACTTTTAAATAATACGATATTTATTATCATGAATAAAATAAATAAATAATACAGTGATTTTTCTATCGAGACACGGGAAAGTAGAGCACATTGTGTATGTGGGGTGGACCCACAGTACCAGATACTCGTGGTATGAGAGTGGTTGATTGGGTAAATGGATATGACAAGGCGAATGAGGTGTATGGAGAATGATGCAAAGGCGAAGCAGCATATCACTATCGCTGAAGAAAATCTCAACGCGTGATACATGAGTGGTGAAATGACCTACGTGGCGTATCGAAGATGGGGTCCATGTGATGATGCCTTTTGAAGAACATTATCGTTTGGTGCGGTGATAAAAATGAATAATCCGGAAGGTACACGTGACGTTTTGGTGTGGCGTGGGTTTTTCTGATATTCAATTTTTCTTTAGATGCAATTTGAGATGAGGCTCTGATGTGCATGCATTTCACTTCATTTCAATTCAATTCAATTTTTTGCAAGTTGTGTTGGTTGGACTGACAGAACATATCAAGAGGTTATTGAGCAACTGATATGGTTGAGGAGTATGACATCATCAGAAAAAGTACGCGTGGCAATGACGTGTTGGATAAGATTGCGGCTCTTTCACACCTCAGATCCCACGTGGCATTTGGAATTTAAAATTCAACTGCAGCGATTATTATTATTATTATTATTATTATTATTATTATTATTAAGATATGTTTAGTGTTGTTAACTAACTTAATTTATCGTTGAGTAAAAGTTTGAACTAAATCTAACAATTCCGATTTGGGCTTTTTCTCATTTTGTTTGGGGCCCTCGGCATTAGTGGGCCTAATACTTAGAAAACATAATACAGTGTGGTGATTGGCTATAATGAATACACTAAAACCAAGAAAACCAATTTGGATTCTAATTTCATTTGCATGATACCTTTTCAACTTATGGGTTCAAACAGTTGACTACTCTTCCTTCTGATTTCTATAATTAAAAAAAGAGAACCATTTTGAAAAAAATCAATTTAATTTAAATTAATTGCATTTTTGTTCTTTTAGTTTAAAATACATAGATTTTAATATTATCATGCTTTTGAGTTAACAAAAAAAATATTTTTTCTATTTTCAAACTTAGGTAAATTTTATCTCCCAGTGAAATTCATTTTATCTAAAACCTTCAAATCGTCATCCTTTGTCTAAATATCGCGGGTTGACGATGAAGTTGGGATATAAGATCAATTTAAAAATAATATATAATAAAAAAAAAAGTGAAAGATAGTATTCTGTTTATATTTGCAAAATCAAGTACAAATTCCTGCGCTTAAATTATCCATTTATGTGAAACTTGAAAAAAGGAAAGTTGGTTTAAAGTTACGAAAAGTGAAAGATATAAAAATAGAGAAAGAATAACACATACTTTATCCATTCATATAAAAATAAGTTATGATATTGTACCAAATTTGAGGAACAATAAATAGAAATATCCATTTACCTTCTTTTTTTCTTTCTCAAAATAGACCATTATTGCTTGAGGTTGTTTACCATTTGGTTTTTTGTTTTAGGAACTCATACCTCTTTGGTGAGTACATAGTTTTTTCTGGTTCAGTTCAACTTCATCCACTGAATTATATGTAAGAAAAGTGATTTCTGATTTACCACACCATTGTTTCTGCATAATATAGCATATAATAATGGTAATGGCGCCCACTGTAATCGGAAAAAAGCTCTTCTTCTAGGTTTCTAATTTAGCTTCTTCTTAATTCCTTTTTCTTCATTAAAATAGTTAATAATCACTTTTCATGCTTTGTCATAAAACTTGCAGAAGCAACCATAATGCATGACCACATACAGCACTTTCCAATTAAACAGTAAAATAGAAAAACATAGCACAATCTTGAATTCAAACACCAAATTTATGTGCTCGGAAGCTTCATTTTTATACCATTCTCCTCAACGAGTCAATGTTCAAGCTCCATTCATAAAAAGAAATAAAAGTTCCAATTTTTTTTATCATTTTTCTAAAATAATTTCACCCCACTTCTTTATTTTTCATTTTTTTCCTGTCCCACACGCTGTTCATTTTCTTTAACACGGTGCAAAAATAATAATAACTATTATTAAAGATGTGGGGTAGCAGCTTCTAGAAACTTTTGCAAAACCATGATGCAGGTGTGTTTGTGGAACAAAACAATACCAGGTGCCACTTAAATGACTGAAATACCCTTCTAATTCTCCACCTTTGACGGTCATATAAAACTATCTCGCTTCTCGTAACAACAGCCACACATTCTTATTTCCCATTATACCCCTCTTCGCAAAAAATATCTCAATGCCATTGATCCTAAATCTCGCACCACTCACCGGAGCCGTCACGACTCTCCGACCTCCGCCCGGTGCCACGATGGTCCGGGCATTCACTGCTACGATCGACTCCCGGAGGCCGGCGAGCCTCTACGAAGTTCTCCGGATCAAGCAGAACGCGTCCGCGGTGGAGATAAAATCGGCGTACCGGAACCTGGCGAAGGTGTACCACCCTGATTCGGCGCTCCGGCGATCGGAATCGGACGAACGGGACTTCATCATGATTCATGACGCGTACCAGACGCTCTCGGATCCGTCAGCGAGAGCCGTTTATGATCTGTCGTTGATGGCGGCGCGTGGCGGTAGTGGCTCCTTCTCTTCTCTGGTGGCCCCCGATGGGTCTTCCCGGTTGTACTACCAGACCCGCAAGTGGGAAACGGATCAATGCTGGTAGAAAAAGAAAAAATATATATATTTTTTAACAAATTTATGGGTTCATCAGAACAAAAAGAAAAATGAAAAGAAAAGAAAGATTGATCAAAAGAAAAAAAAAAAGAGTCTGTAAATTATATTTTAACCCATTTGTCATTTTTTTGTCTTCTACTTGCCTCAATGTTCAGAGTGATCAGTGTTCTACTGTGGATAGGGATCTGATGGCTAATACAATTTTTTTTCAGAGAGGTTAATATTGTATTAATTATAAAATGTAATTTTTTATTGATTTTTAGTTGGAAGGCCATATATTAATGTATTGAGATAAAACATTTTATTCTGTTTATTATGTTTCATTGGCTATGTTAGAAGAATTTAAACCATTTTAGTCTTTGAACTTTCTTTTTTTAATATAATAATCGGTACATATATGATTCATCATATTTTATGAGTGTAACTTTTAATTTTAGTTTTATGTTTGAGCATTATACATTGTAGTTTGAAATAAGCATTTCATGATGTATTGTTTCAAACTAATTTATGCTATCTCAAATTCATCATTCCATATTAAAATCTTGTATCACAAAATATAATATTTCAATACTTTTTTTAATATATTCTAAAAAATAATATTTCATGAAACTGCCATCGTGATTTGTAGTTCTAACAATAATGTACCAACAATCAAATTACTATAATGAACAAATTCGAGAACAACGATGTTGAAGGCACAGAACAAGTGCTAGGGTAAATGTGAGGAAATTGTGGTTAGAGAGGGTGAGAAAGAGAAAGGTTTTTGAGACAAACAAAAAGGAAGATGTTCAAGAAACATTTATGGAAAGAACATAAGAAACTTTCTGAGGAAAAACATTCTCCGATGTTATAAAATGCTTTTTGATTAAAGTATTTTCGAAGATTCTAAGAGAACAGAAATGAAACTTCTTACTCTTTTTCTTTCACACACAAGTCCTTAGCTACACCCAATAATTTCTAAAGTGTGTAATTGAGTTTTAAGTTTATTATAAATTTTTATATGTTTACTTGAGTTTTTTTTATTAATATTTTGCATATTGGGTATTTAAAGTTTTTATAATTTTTAATTGAATTCTTGTTGTTTATTTATTTTTTCATTAATTAGATAATGTGTTGTTATTTTATTAGTTTGAACATGTTAAAAGATAAGAAATTAGGTTTTGTAGTTAATATATAATGATAAAATGGATAAATATGTTTCACTAATTTGATGATGATGTAGAAGCCATGAAATAATTTGATAACCTCATTGTTAAACATGTTTCACTAAACAATAAAAAGTCACCTGTCATAACTACAATATCATTTATATTAACAATAAAATCACAAAAATTTTAACACATGAAAGTAATTATGCAAGATGATAGAGTAAGCAAATAGTCATGTCAATCAATTAAAAAAAAATCAAATAGGGTTAAGAACTCAATAGACAAAAAAATTTATGGGTAAATAAGTTTTTGTCCCTTAATTTTTAGTGAATTTTGAAATTAGTCAATTTTAAAATTTTTGATCAATTTAGTCTTTTATTTTTTGAAATACATGAATTTAGTCATTTTAATCGAATTTTTGTTAAGTTTATTTAACATTTCAAGCGCGTTTCATAATAATATTTAACTTAACATTAAAGCAAAAATGTGTCAAACAGTATAAACAACTCAAATACAATTATGAACTATAAAATACTTTCGAAACATTAAATAAACCTGACAAAATTTGATTAAAAAAACTAAATCCACATATTTTGAAAGATGAAAAGACTAAATTGATCCAAAGTTTTGAAATGGACTCATTCCAAAATTTACTAAAAATTAAAAGACCGAAAACATATTTAACCCAAAATTTATTAAAGACTTAATAAAAACACATACAATTAAGAAAGACTATAAAAATAATTAAGACTTTTTAAAATGCTAATTTTACCATTTGTAAATGTGATTTTTGGATAACCTATTTTAGAAATATTTCAAAACAAACTTTCTAAAATTGTTGGAATAGAAGTTCCGAAACAAAGCTTATGGAATGAGATTTTAGGAACAAGTTTCCCATAACATGTGACATACATTTTGGAATGAACTATTTATAACAAAAATTCTAAAACATATGTGATAATTTTGGAACAATTTCCAAATCGAGTTTTCCAGAAATTTTACAGAACACATGAAATGCACTTTAAAATGAGCTTTACGAATGAGTTTTTTCAGAACGCATTTTCCTTCTTCCTCTATAACAATCATTGTAGTGACGACAATGGCAGTGATGTTACAATGAATAAAAGCATTTCGGGTAAAATATGGTGTTAACAGGTTCATTATGGATATTAAATTGAAATTTTCATTGATTCCTCCACCAAAACGATTTTAGGGTTTTTGTGCATTTATTTATTCTGAGATTTAGTATGATTGCGGTTAGTAATAATGGGGGTGCAAAAAAAAAAAGCCATCTCCAGATTGCTCGTTGGACTAAACAAGCCCGTGTTTTTCGGGCCTGGGATGCAAATAAAAAATGTAAGAAAATTTATTTTGGCTAATTAATTGACGATTAAGTAAGTAGTATCTTTCAGGATTAACATTTAGGGTCCAATAGATTCAACCACTGCACCACTCTTCTTTTACGCATCATCCACATTTCACATCAAACTTCACAACAATACCTTCACGCTTTCGATCAAAACCCAATTTTTTATTTTATTTTTTTAAATGCCCATGATTTCACTTACAAATATTTAAATATTAAAAAAAACAATAATTTTAATTTTACTCTCTATAAATAACGCTTCTCAAATAAACCTAAATTAATAGCAGGTTAAATAATTGACTTTTATATAAAAATATCTCGCTAATTAATAGCATTCTCCTAATGATCTGTTTTACTGCTATGATGTGTTGCATCGAAAAAGTTTAGAAAAAGAATTTTTTCTTTTCTTTTTTTGTTTTAATTTTTTGTTAAAAGGGTATCTTGTTGGTAATGGATTAGATAGCTTTTCTTATAAGCGAACAAAGCTTCAAAACGTCTTCAACTCGTGACAGAGACACCAACGTTGGCATCTCTTCCTTCTTTCTTCTTCTTCTTCTCTCACCTGCTTCCTCTCCCTGTTCCCCTTTTCTTTTAAATTCCGCATTTTCTTCGCAATTCTCCCCAACCGAATTTTGCATCCGAATTTCTCAGATCCAAAATTCCCAGAACAAAAAGACTGAAACTTTCGTTTGTTTTTCGGATCACATCACTGCTGAAAGATGTGTTGTGGGG
>Ga0099823_1003077_pt1 | contig 15553 bp, 8 predicted proteins | sample CowpearedBW_FD_76831 | JGI IMG/M metagenome (GOLD analysis project Ga0099823, IMG submission 76831) | Root nodule microbial communities of legume samples collected from California, USA - Cow pea red BW | ecosystem: Host-associated > Plants > Roots > Nodule | place: USA: California | collected...
ATATATATATATATATATATATATATATATATATATATATATAAATAATCAAAATTTTGGGGGGTCAGGGCGCTTCCTGTCCCCAAAGAGCTCCACCTCTGCAATCAAATACAAACATACAAAACTAATATAGACCACATACAAATTTATATGTCAAAAGATATTCAACAAATGAAATATCGATTAATATCTTTTAAAAAACTCACATTAAGTTTTTTTTTTTACCAGAAATTGATATTTTAATAATACAATTTTTAAACAATTCAAAAGATTAATCTAAACCATATTTACTCAAACATCATTATTTACTCATTTCAAATCAATCTTAGTCTCTTAATTCAAAATATGCTTGTATACTCTTATCAATTTCATAAAGTATCACAAGAAAAAAAATATAAAAAATTATTTTACTGGTCTAAACCATATTCATAACTTAGTTCAAAAACTTTTATACTTAACATACATCAACGTATCAAATAAAACTCAACAACATTCAATAAAATAATTAAATAATTTCTCAATCAACTACAATTTCTGCATAAAATTCAAAATATTATAATCACGTCACATTTACATCCAAATCATCTATATAAAAATTAAATAATTTCCCTTATTTACCATGTTTATCTTCAAAGTAGTTTTCTAAAAGTAAAATAATAAAATCATTTTAAAATTTAGGATATAGAGGAAATTATCCAAACACAACAAAATTTTAATATATATTAAATTAAGTTTAAAGGATATTTTTTTTCAATTGACTCTACGATGTTAAATGACAAAATCATAAGTATCAAAATAATTAGATTTTGAAAGAGATGAGTTTCATGGAGAAATAGAATTAAATATAAGAAAGACACCAAATTTAATAGAGAGAGAAATAAATAATGAAAAAAAAGTTGAGAGAAAGATGGGGCACGGCTTTACAATTTTTAACGCCGAATGCATGCTTCCGTGAAATAAAGTAACCTAATAGGTATCCTTTATTTTACTTTATTTTATTTTATTTTATTTTATTTGTGCTTTAATATATTTTTTCTTTATATAAATTGATTACAAATCATGTGCCATTTTTCTTTTCTGATTTGTAGTGTATCTCTTGTCCGAGCTTCTCAAAAGACAACAAAAAGGTATCACTTTTACAATGAAATATCCCCGTTTAATTAACGTTAAAAAATGTTTTCATTCAAAATTTTAGAAATGTGCATAAATATATAAAATATGTATACAACATACAGGTACATTTTCATATGTGTACTTACTGTATATGTAAATAAAAATAAATTATACATTATATTAAAATGAATTGGATTAGTGCTTTAAGAATTTTATACTAATTAGTGGGATCTTATAATTCTTTTTTTGGTGACACTAGATAAAAAAAGACAAAAGTTGTTGTCATCATTTATATATCAACGAACATAAATATAAAAGAGAGAATAACAACGAATATTTTTATGTTGGTTCAATTTTATTGAAATTTATATTCAGTTTAAATCATCCTAATTTTAATGTAACTGTTTTGCATTTTAAAATTCATATTACAAATTTTAGATGCAAAACATGATATCACTTAAAATGTATAAAAATACAAAACTTTATAAAAGTTATTACTTGAAATACCAACAAAATTTAAGTGTATACAAAAACAAATTCATAAAGTATATGAAAAAATATAATATAATGTAACGATATTTTAGAAAAGAAAAGGAACACAAAAATATGCAAGAATTTTACTAAATGCTTTGGAGTAAATGATGATGGTTTCTTAACAACTATTTCCCAACAAGTGCATTAGTGCGTAACGGTATCAATAAGTGTCATATTCATATGAATTTAGCAAATATATTGATAGTTAGTTTTTGGGTTTTTTTGATTTGGATAAAAAGTACATGTAAAAATAGATAGTAGTAATTAGATTGAGTGGAGTAGGGACTATGATTTGATTTCATATCATCTTCTACTACACCACTACCATCTTGTTTACTTACTATGCAAATTATTCAATATTCTAGGAGTACTCTTTCTCTATAGATCTTGGTTCATCCTTGAATCACTAGAACGTAAGGACTTCAAGCCCAATGCGATTTCTCAACTCCTGGTAGAATGAATCATTGCTTTAATGTGCAAGATTCATTGAATGAATCCTTGTTTTGCTTTCATGTGCAAGACTCTTTCATCCAACATCTTCTCTAGGTATCACTAAAGCACTAGTACAAGTATGATGATTTGATTAGACCACAGTTTGAGACTAGTTTTCCAACTCAATCCAAACAAGTTAAATAGATGAGTGATCAAGTCATTATTAAGTATAAATAAAATTACAAACAATTGAATGAAAACAAAGATAAATACCCAAGAAGTAGAAGTGCATAAAATCATAATTGAGTACATCAAACCTATACAATGCAATTTCAATTGAGTACATCAAACCTAGACTCGAGGGAGTTCAACTACTCATAAAATATACAATGCAATTTCAACATTATCTACACATAAGATTTACATCTCCCTCGAACCTCATAGACCATATTCTCTCCAACAACTACATTTCTAACACTCCACTCAATGCCTAGAATGAAGACATGAGGTCTTTATTTAGAAGAATTTTTGGGCGATGCTCAATCTAACTTTTAGTGTTCAGCCACAAGGATTTCTTCATAAGTGGGTTTCCTTCTCAATTCAGTCCCTTATCCTGATGCTTAACACTTGACATTTCCCTCTTGGAAGGGTTTTCTTGGCTGCTCTTTGTTGTGCTCAACTAGAAAGCCAAACTATGTTATCTTATCTTTTCTACTTTCATGATTCAGCACCAGTGATTGGGACTGAGATGTATACTTGTTCTTTTCTCTTATACTGCAAAACAACAAAATATCATTACAATTCATAAAACTTCAATTCTCATTATATCATTTGTATCTTAAGCTAAGCAGATTTGTTTTATATATAAATAAAACCATTTAATACATGATAAATATCAATTTCAAATGAAAATTTTATTTATTCATGACACTTATTAGTAAAAAAATTCTTTGAAAGATTTAGAAAGAAAAAAAAAATCAAAGCTAGAAAACTAGTTGTAATTATTTTTAACCATTTAACTTTGAATTTTACGAAAAGACTTTTATATAAGTTAATATAGAATTATCTAGTCAAGATACTTAATTATATATAAAAACTTAATATCAATGATTATTTTAATATATAATTGATAATGAGCAAACCTTATATTTATACTAAACTTCAAATGATCTATTGTTATTTAAGATAATAAATTTAATTGATTATACATAAAATAATTATTTGTTTAAGGAATATGTAAATATAATAATCAAATATATTTTAACATAATCTATTAATATATTCTAAAAATATTTTTAAAGTAATGCCAATAAAAAAAGTTAAATGGCGCCAAAAACGATAGAATAAATATAATATATATTAATCAAGAAAAATTTAAACTAATACATGATTACATAAAAAAAAAACACACGTAAAATTCTAATCATAAAAAGCAAACTATATTCTAAAAGTTTTGAAATTTTCAAGTTGATGAAGAATCTTTCTCTTGGTCTTATCACCACTATATGTAGGTCTTTCCGGTACAATATATAAAATTTAAAATATAAAAATACTTACAAGTTTAAACAAAATGCATTCTTAGAAAAATAAAAGCTGCAAAAACATGAAAACGTAATAAAATACGTATGTAGCATGCACTAAAGCATATATGAAGTTTCTTGAATATCTTCTTTCTCCTTCTAATTTTTTCCACCCACCATATCTGTATTCTTCTGTTTATCTTCATGTAAACCTACGAGATGTTTTTTTTTTAGTTATATAACACGTAACTAACTTAAAAGAATATAATCAAGCTTCATCACTAAGAATATGACATATAATTTAAATGGATAATAATATTTTAACAATTTTTTTTATAATTTAAAATGACATTGGTTTTAGAATATAGAAATATGAGAAGATAGAAAAATAAAAAAATCACTTAAAAAATGTTATATATTTTATAAGAAAAGGTTGTCAAAATTTAGTTATTAAAAAATATTTTTTAATTTAAATAACTAGTTTTAGTCTTAAAAAACGTGTGAGTTTTAGTTGTATAGTTCCTGGAAAATATGTATCTGAATTTTTATCTATAAAAATTTCAAATTACTATTTTTAATTAACCTATTGCCGATAAAAAAAAAACTATTTTTAATCTGTTAGTATCTATTTTAAAATAGATAATATGTGTCGCAATATTTTATTAGTTATTTTAAACATATTATTAAATAGAAAAGATTGGAGGAGAAATATGGTTTTATTATATTTTTCATGTTTTAAGAATGCCTAACTCAAATGATCAAATATACTATTAAAGTTTAATTCTTAAACTATTATATATCCTTTGATTTAAAATTGTTAAATATAATCTCATTAGTTTATTGGTTATTATATTTGAGCACGTGGCTTTGTTAAGACAAATGCAAGGATTTCTGATGCGGAGAGTTCAGATGAAGAGAATAGTGAAGATGCAGAAGATAGTGATAGTGAGAATACAGAAGATGAGGAATCTGAAGCGGAAGAAGAAACACATTGTAAAGAATCTGAAGTCGAAGATACAAATTCTGAGAAGTCTGAAACTGATGATGATGATGATGATGATGAATATTTTGAAAAAATTGAACCTGAAGATGAGGATTCAGATGAGGAGCACTAAGGTATGTTCATGTCTTCATAACTTAAAAGGAAAATCATTGACTTTTGAGTTCAGTTTGTTGTTTTGTTGTTACAGAGAGATTGGACAGAAGAAACTAAGCATGCGTATTCATGGCTATCATCTAGTCAAGAAGGGGATTAATTTATATGTTCCTTTTTCTTTTTTTCTGTCCAATTCGTACCATCTTAATGTATATAGATATTATTATTGTTTGACTAATGATAAATATCATGAAAATAAGTTTGTGAATTGTCATAGATCACTCCATAAGATAAAGTCTGTCAGAAAATTTTTTGCAACCACTTTTTTCTCTTCTGATACTCCTAGTGGTCTTTGATTTTCCGTTTGAAAAACACTAAGCATCCCTCCACACATTTCGAAGCTGAAAACAGGGAAGGAACTGTATTGGTCGATTACGAACATATGAAATATCTTCTTTTTTTTTCAAAAGTATTATTAAATGTTCTGAAAAATAGAACTTCTCTTTATTCCAAACTCCTTTTTTTTATTCTCAAATTTATAACCACCATACATTTGTATTTTTGAATTTTGCCATCTCACTCTGATCACTAAATGGTATGACATCGGTGTTAGACGACACGACAGCCAAATAGAAATTGATATCGTTAATAATATCAAAATACAAATATTATTTAAGTTTGACATATAGATTTCATCCATAAAAATATGATTTTTATTGATCCTAATTTATAAAAAATATTATTTTATCCTTTGAAGAAATACTAAAATTATATTTGTTATCGATCAGTTTAAATGATTTCATGTGAGTTTTAAGGCACTCATTATAATTAGTATGATTACCGTTTTATAATTAAGTTAATAAAAGGAAAATTAGCGTTCAAAAGGGAATCATGCATATTAGTTGGATAGAATTTGGCTAACTACATGCAACAGATAAGGTTCAACACAGAAACAATATTAGTGAGTTGTTAGCTTATTTTCTAAGCAATGAAGCGACAGTATTTCATATCCTGCATAGTTTGAGTTACGGATGGCAATTTGGGGGTGGACTAGGCGAGTTGGTTTGCTGTATAAAAAAATATTGGACGGATTGTGATGATGAATTTGTTGGTATGTAATGGCTTGTCCTGCATAGGTCTGCAACTCGCATGGTCTAAAGACAGGGTGGAACGAGTTGACCCGCTGACTTGCTTACAAAATTATATGTTTTCATCTTTTTAGTTCTCACATCATTCATAACGTTGTTTCTTTAAGTTTTTCTTTTATTTTTTCTTTTATTATTATTATTACTACGTTTATGTATAATCATTGTATATAAGATAATCATTTTAGTTATTAAATATGAAATATTTTTTTATGTATTTTTAGATACATGTCTTGTAGAGTGACATGTTACTATTGTACTTTGGCTATAATCTCCGTTGTTATTTTTTTGTCTTTGATGAGGTAAATTAATTGAAATTATTTCGATAGAAAATGAATAGTAAGTATTATAAGAAAATAAAAAAAAATTATTTTGCTCAACAAAAAAAAATATATTTCACTCATCACAAATACGGATCAACCCGCAGGCTCACCAGCTAATCCGTAGAGTGGGACAGGCCAGAACCCAATATTAAATTGCAGAATGGATCAACCCAGCTCACACTTTGTGGACCAAAACGTGGGACGGACCAAAACGGGTCGGGCTTGCTCGCTTTGCCATCCTAGTTTGAGTATGTATACAATTTTATATCTTATTCAATAGTAACGTAATTACTGATTCTTAATGTATCAATAGTTGAAAGTTATCTGTTAGTGATTGATAAAGCAGAGAGAAGAATAGTGGGTGGTGCATATATTCTTCAATCAATAACTGGGTTCTATTCTTGAAAGAAGATGAAGATACTAAACCTGAACAGACACATCGTGTAGCAGTAGTAGTTGATTCGGTTATCCAAGTATTTATTAGTAGCTTGGTTGGTTCCCATTCCCAACCCAAAGCTAAGAAAATTAACACTGGTTTTCTGCAGAAACAAGAGGATGTTGCGTTTGAGGAGAAAAAGTGTTGAAAAACGAAACTCTCGGGGTGATATAGTGAGGAAAGAAGAAGTGGTTACGCTGACCAAAAAACTCCATGCTTCAAACAAAGCACAAGAGAGAAAACCAGACTGGAAACCCACAAGTAAAGTTTTTTTCTTTTTTCTTTTATCGACAATCGATAGATGTTACAACTTCTCTCTCATCCTTTCTCTGAAACCTCACTAAACCAACTTTATTTTTATAAATTATTAACCTCTCTTCCCTTCTTTCTAGCTACTGGACGACCTTATGAGTTCCTGCCACCATATCAAGGTATATATATTATAATCATTGTCTCTTTCATCTCATCATAAATTTCAATCCACTTTTGTCGATTATTGTTAACTTTGCATGGTTACATGTTTAAACATTACCATTATATTCTTTTTGTTTTGTCAGAAAATGAATCTGACTCATTTGGATGTAACAATAATTTTCACCTTACTGTTATGCTTTTCCTCACCATATTATTAGTTAAAATTCCTTAGAATATGTTTTCAAGTAAAGAAAATATAGATAAGTTCTTCCAAAATAAAAATCACAACTCAAGATTATGTAATTTTAAATTCATGATTTGGTTGAACTAAAGCATCAAATTGTTGACTTGTTCAACTAAAGTTCTTACAAATATTCTTCTTTTATGAACGTAGGTGTTCTCTTGTCGAACGCTCATAGACAATTCCCTCCTCAAGGTATGTTAGTTCATACTTCTGCTACATGTCATAAACATATTAGTTTCATTTTCTACTTCGGAACACATGATTAAGTGAGGAAAATATCAAATTCTCGATATGAAACACTCTTAGCCAAAACACATAAAACATAACATAATATAAGACCTATACAAAAATTAAATTATTTTAAGGATACTACATAAACATACAGAAAAAAAAAATATATATATATATATATATATAAAGATGTCAAAAGTAAAATTTTCAACACACCGACGATAAAAGCATCGTAGACTATTAAAAATAAATTTCTAGCATAAAATAATAATGTAGAAAATAAATTAAATATTGATTGACGTCTTTCAAAATACTTATATTATATACGACCTATCAAAGACTAACAATTGATCCAATTTAAGATCTGAATATACAAGTGAACACATGAATATAGTAAGATCATTTCAACTCATACCACACATCTACACATGTTGATATGTGTAAAAGTTCTCCCTTTATTTTTCATTATCTTAGTCTACGTGACTTAGATCATTTACATATCATCTCAAAATTGTGATCACAAATTTATATAGGTTTCATCATTCTTATATAAATTTTAAATCATCACTCCATATCATACATATGTATCTCACCTCAATGAAAATTCATCACATCTCATAAATCAAAATTAATTTTTCATTGCATTAATGTAACATTCAAAATTAATATAGGTTTAAACCATCTATTGGTCTTTGTTTCTATCCGAATCTCAATTTGATCCTTAGATTTTGACTCGTCTCAATTAGATTCAACAGAAAACTCAATCAACACCGATATTCAACTCCACTCCTACTTTATAATCCACTAAAATAGATAACCAGAACTCATTTAGTTCACCTCCTTCCATCAATAGCCTTCATGCATCTCCATAATTCACAATTATGCAAACCTACATAACCCAATTTCTCAAACCCCTAAACCCTTTTCTTTCCCCTCTAGTCAAACCCACTGCACCGCCATAGCCACCACCACATTCTCCTTCATGCGCCTCCACCCTCCCTCATTGCATCGACGCTTCCACCTGCCCCTTCGCCCCCTCTTCTGTGTGAGAAATTACAGGGAAGCCAGAAGAGTATGATTTAATTAATGGCATTATTGATAATGGAAAACTAGGATTAGTTGCACCAATTGAAGATGCAACACCACCACCAAAACCTCAATTTTGATCTCTTCCCTTCAAATTTTGAAATTCGAAAATTCGAAGTTTGGTGCAAAGTTTAACAAAACAATGGGGGTTTAAAAGTGTGCAGTGTGTAATGGTTGCTTCATGTTGTTTGACACACAATCGTGTTTGGGACCCAGGTTTGAGAGGATATTTTCCTTTGAAATATGGATGCGGGATAGCGTGGATTTGAAAGTAAAGTTTGTGTTGTTTCATTTAAAAGATTTAGTGGTGGAAGTGAATGGATTTGAAAGTAAATTTTGTGAAAATTTACTAATTTGAATAATATGATAGATGAAAAGAAAGTTTAATATATTAAAATTTAAAATATAATATTACTATTTCGTCCTTATAGTTGAAATTAATATATTATTATTATTTTTATTGTTATTATTATTATTATTATTAGCATTAATATTATTATTATTATTATTATTATTATTATTATTGTCATCATTGTTACCATCATTATTATAATTATCATTATTTTCATTATTATTATTTTCATTATTATCATTATCACTTACAAAAATACAAGCGTTGTCGTGTTTTCGCGCATGTGTGTTTACATTTTTTTATTTTTATAGAAATTTGAGTTAAGATCAATAAGAAATATATAAATAATTTTTAAAATAGTTGTTAAATTTAAAATTACAAAATTTAAATTTGTTTTTAAAATAACGGTTAAAGACAAAAAAAGAAAGAAAATAATGGTTAAAGGTAAATTATTTATAAAATAATTCATTTTTAAAATAACAATTAAGGGTAAAATTGGAATAACGAAATATGGATACAAAAAATGTATCATCTTTATATATTGTTATAAATTATCATAATTATTATCATTATTATTACTATTATCGAAAATACAGGCACAACAAGGCTTGTGTGTTGCATTTTTTTAATTTTAATAAAAATTTGAGTTAAGATCAATAATATTTACTTTCAGAATATATATAAATAATTTTTCAAATAGTTGTTAAATAAAATAACTGTTAAAAACAAAAAAGAGGTTTATAGAATAACGGTTGAAGGTAAATTATTTATAAAATAATTAATTTTTAAAATAATAAATAAAATATGTACACAAAAGAGGTTTCTAAAATAATTGTTAAAGACAAAGGAGGTTTTTAAAATATCTATTAAAGACAAAAGAAGTTGTTAGGATACTGGTTAAAGATTAAATATTTAGAAAATAATTAATTTTTAAGGTAATAATTAAGGGTAAAATTGAAAAAATAAATGTCGATATAAAGAGAAAATCCTTTATATACTGTTATACATTATTATTAAATTTTGGTATCTTAATATATGTGATTTAGACTATCGATGAAATTATGAGATCTTTATTACACCATAATATATGCACTTAATACTCAAATTAAATAATAATTTAATATCATCCAAATATATTACCACAAGTCCTATGTCTTTCATAATATTGATAACATTTTTGTAATACATAAATTTCATCAATCTCATTAAATATTGGAATATAATATAACTTGTTTAAATAAAACCATGAATCAATTATATGTAGAAATTAATATATAACTTATATTTATAAAATATCACATTTAATAAGTTAAAAGAGAGGACAAGAAACATTAAATCAAATAAGTTAGCCGAATAATATCATTTGTATTTTAATATTTATTTTTGCATGATAGTGTGTTATTTTTTTTTTCCTGATTGTAGGGAATAATTTCGTCGAGAGGATGAGCCATAATTCAAGACAAGGTAGTAATCTTACAATTAAATATCCTTTTTTTTTCAAAAATCTGAAATTTAAAGTACACTTACCATATTTAATTATCATTTAAAAAATAGTATCATTATAAAATAATATTTTCTGAGAATAACATTTTTTATCAAGTTTTTCATAAAAACAATTGTATGAAGAGATGATAATATATTTTTATTTAATTAAAACAATAGTTTATTAAAATACCTCGTTATTATTATTAAATAATTTAGTATGATAGTAAATTAAACCTCTTAAGACAAATTACACTAATACTTAATATTTAGGAAATTTGTGTACACTAAGCAAAATGTGGAGAGATGTCAATTTGGTCAAGTTTACAGGACTTGGCTCTAGCTCATGTTGATTGAAGAAAAAAAAGTCCGCAAAGTCAAAAAGTTTCCTATTAAAGAAATTCACAAGACTAAAACTCTCACAAAAATTTTGTGGTCAAGGCCAATCTCGATAATCGAGTCGAGTTGACCCGTCCATGTCGTCGGCTCGAACTCGCTCGTCTCGGTCGACTCGTCTCGACCTTCGGCATGAGCTGGCCCATTTAGGTTGTCGGCCTAGGCCAACCTGTCTTGGCTATCAACTCGAAAGGGCCCTGATGATTGTTTCACAACAACCATTTTCCAGCAAATGTACTACTACGTAGTAGTATCAACAAGTATCGTATCCACAAGGATTTAACAAGTATTTTGGTCATTTGATTTTTGGATTTTTGGTTTTGATAAAGAGTGCAAGTAAAAATAGATAGTAGTAATTAGACAAATTGAGTGGAGTAGAGGCTATAAATTGATTTCATCTCATCTTCTACTACATGACAAACATCTTGTTTACTTACCATGCAAATCATTCGATGCCCTGGAGTACTTTTTCTATGTAGATCTAGGTTCATCCTTGAATCACTATAATCTAAGGACTTCAAACCCAATATGATTCCTCAACTCCTAGTAGAACGAATCCTTGCTTTAATGTGCAAGACTCATTGAGTAAATCACTGCCATGTGCAGGACCCTTCCATCCAGCATCCCCTCTCGCTACTTAAATAAACACTAGTACAAGTATGATGATTTGATTGGACCTCAGTTTGAGACCAATTTCTCAACTCAATCTAAACCAGTTAAATAGATTAGTGATCAAGTTATCATTAAACATAAATCAAACCACAAACAATTGAATGAAAGAACAGGTAAATACCCAAGAAGCAGAAGTATATAGAATCATAATTGATTACATCAAACTTAGACACAAGGGAGTTCAACTACTCATAGAATATTACAATGCAATTCTAGTAGCATCTACACATAAGATTTACGCTAAGCGCATTTCCCTCGTGCCTCACATACTCTATTCTATCCTACTGCTATATCTTTTAGCCTTAACTCAATGCTTATAATGAGAACCCAAGATCTTTATTTATAGAAATTTTTGGGCGGTGCTCAACCCAATTTTTGGCGCTCAGCCATGCACCACTAAGAGCTAAGCACATTATGTTGTGGCTCAGTCATGCCCTATTTTAAGTGTTGAGCACATTCTTTTGTGACTCAACCATGCACTCACATTCTCTTGTGGCTCATTCATGCACCGCCTTAAGTGTTGAGCACCATTTTGTTGTGGTTCAGCTCCAAAAGACATATTCTGGATCCTTCCTTGAACATCTTACTAGAGCTCAGCCGTGAATTTTGGTGCTCATCTACATCATTTTTAATTCTTCGAGAAATTGCTGTAAAATCATCAAAAATTCTTTAATTTCTTATTTTTCTTCTTGCTAAAATGGATTGTTTACTTGTAAAATATGATCAATTAAAGCATGATAAGTGTCAAGTTTATGTGGAAATTATATGTATTCTAGACACTTACCAAGCATGTATAGGTCGTCAGCTCAACCCGTTTAGGCTGTCAGCCCAAGTCGATCTGTCTAGATTGTCGGCCCGGGAAGGCCTGTATGGATCGTTGGCCCGGGCTAGTTTGTCTTGGTCATCGACCCGGGCTGGATTGTCTAAGTCGTCGGACTGGGCTAGCTAATCTTGGTTGATAGCCCGGGTCGACCCTTCTAGGGCTTTTGTAGGAAGGACCCATGTCAATTGTGGGCCTAGGCCAATCCATCGAGGTGGTCTTCCTAGGTCGGCCCATCTCGATTGTCAACCCGGGTCGGCTCTTTTAAGTCGTTGGCTCGGGCTGGCCTGTCTAGGTTGTCGGTCCGTGTTAGCCCTTCTAGGTCATCGGTCCGGGTTGGCCCATCTTAGTCATCGACCTGGGTCGACCCATTTATGTCGTCGGCTCCCCTAGGCCGTCGATCTTAGCCAGCCTGTCTAGGTCATTGGTCCTTGGCCGACTCGTCTAGGTCGTCAACATGGTTGACCTTTCTCTATTGTCATCCTGGGTTGGCCCATCAAGGTCGTTGGTTCGAGTACGCCCGTCTAGTTCGTCTATGCAGGTAGGTTTGTCTTGGCCACTACAAGAAAAACCTTAAATAATGACCAAATTTAGTGACCAAAATTAATTAGCCACTATAGTCACCAATTTAGATACTAATTTATAGAGTCCAAATTATTGGTAATTAAAATAGTTTCAAAAAATTATAATTAGTCTCTTAATTGGTAACCAAAATAATTTATATTATGAATTGGTCTCTAAATTGATCGCTAAGATTAGCTACCTATTTTTGTTACCAAAGGAATTTATATTATAATCATTAACTCTTTCATCTTATCATAAATTTCAATCCACTTTTGTCGATTATGGTTAACTTTGCAAGGTTACATGTTTAAATATTACCATTATATTCTTTTTGTTTTGTCAGAAAATGAATCTGACTCATTTGGATGTAACAATAATTTTCACCTTACTGTTATGCTTTCCTCACCATTCTTATTCATTAATTTTGTTTTATCAGAAAAGTAATCTGACACATTATTACTAGTTAAAATTCCTTAGAATATGTTTTCAAGTAAAGAAAATATAGATAAGTTCTTTCAAAATAAAAATCACTCAAGATTATGTAATTTTAAATACATGATTTGGGTGAACTCAAGCATCAAATTGTTAACTTGTTCAACCAAAGTTCTTATAAATATTCTTCTTTTATGAACGTAGGTGTTCTCTTGTCAAACCTTCCTAGACAATTCCCTCCTCAAGGTATGTTAGTTCATACTTCCGTTACATGTCATAAACATATTAGTTTCATTTTACACTTCGGAACACATGATTGAGTGGGGAAAGTATCAAATTCTCGATATGTAACACTCTTAACCAAAAGATAAAACATATAACATAATATAAGACCTATACATAACATAAATTATTTTAAGGATATTACATAAACAGACACAAAATATAAATATATATAAATATATATATATATATATATAAAGATGTCAAAAATAAAATTTTCAGTTTCTTTTAGTGTCATCACACACAGACGATAAAAGCATTGTAGACTATTAAAAATAAATTTCTAGCATAAGATCATAATATAGAAAAAATAATTTCGATAGCAATTAATGAACAATACAATTTCAATCATTCACAAACATTCAACAAATTAAATATTGATTGAAGTCTTTCAAAAGACTCATATTAAATACGATCAAGGACTAACAATTAACTCAATCTAAGACCTGAATATACAAGTGAACACAAGAATAAAGTAAGATCATTTCAACCCATATATCATGCATCTACACATGTGATGTGTGTAAAACTCTCCCTTTTTTTTCACTATCTTAGTCTATGTGACTTAGATCATTTACATATCATCTCAGATATGTGATCACAAATTTATATAGGTTTCATCAATCTTATATAAATTTTAAATCATCACTCCATATCATACATATGTATCTCACCTCAATGAAAATTCATCACATCTCATAAATCAAAATTAATTTTACATTGCATTAATGTAACATTCAAAATTAATATAGGTTTAAACCATCTATTGGTCCATGTTTTTATCTGAATCTCAATTTGATTCTTAGATTTTGACTCGTCTCAATTGGGTCCTATTTTTGAAAATGTTAGGTCCTTTCCGTTAGTATTGTGCTAACAGTGTTAAATATGTGTGACATGTCAGTTTGTGATTTTTTCTAATTTTTTTATATTTTTTTTTAGTTTAGAAAAAAATGTCACGTGTCAAATCAGTATTGTGCCACATGGTAATTGTAGTGTCACATGTCATTATCAACACCACATTGTTGACTTAATCTCAGTATGGTCTCTATATTTGTTATTTTAGTTCCAATTTAGTTCTTATATTTGTCCTTAACTTAATTTTAATTTAGTCCTATTTTTTGTTAAAATGAATCAATTTCGTCCTTTTCTAAATTAATAACAAAGTTAATTTTTTTATAAATGTTATACTGGTATGGGATTAAACTTGATACTTTTTTATAAATATTATACTGATATTTCTGAAATTATTTTTAAACTAACTAAGTTTAAAAGCATTTTTAAAAATGAAGGTAAACTAATATTAGCATTTAAAAACATTTAAGAAGTTATTTTTTAAGAGTTCATAAAGTACTTTCTCGCTCATAACAGCCAGTGTTATCATGGTTATGGTGCCACCACGACGGAAACCAATGGCAGTTTTGCAACCTGCCACAACAACAAGGCGATGGCGAATCGAGCTTCTCATTGCGGCCTATTGCGGCCACTTTTTTTATAACAACTGTCGGGAGCTGAATGAGTGTGGCGAAAAATACAAGGCATCGACATGGAGAAGTAAGAAACAAAACAGCGTGGAGAAGAAATCGGAGAAGAAACCCTATACATGAAGGGTAGCGATATATGGGAAGGAAAAGAAACCCTAAATGGAAGGCTATCGTGTTATTTTTGTCTTCTGTTGGGTATAAAACCCAACTAATACATGGGCGCTTCTCCCTGCATCTCCAATAGTTCTTTTGTACCCCCAAATTTTACTATTATACCCTTATTTAATATTGAGGTGAAAGTGGGTAGGGACGCAGTAAATTTCATTTACTGCGTCACCAACTTCTCTACACCCCCAACTTCGTAATCCGTTTCAGAAAATATAAAAAGCTTCCACAATCCGTTTCAAACCTTTACAAAACGGATTATGTAAGCCGTTTCGCGAAAAAAGTTAAAATTTATGAAAAACAGAATACGAATTCCGTTTCGTAAAAAATGTG
>Ga0099823_1003079_pt1 | contig 15551 bp, 10 predicted proteins | sample CowpearedBW_FD_76831 | JGI IMG/M metagenome (GOLD analysis project Ga0099823, IMG submission 76831) | Root nodule microbial communities of legume samples collected from California, USA - Cow pea red BW | ecosystem: Host-associated > Plants > Roots > Nodule | place: USA: California | collected...
ACTAAATTTTAACAATTTTTTTTATTATATAAAATAATATTTTTTAAGTGATTTTAAAATATTAAAAATAAAAAAATAAAAAATTATTTAGAAAATAACATCTAAAATTATAAGAGAAAGTTGTTAATTTAATAGTAAGAAAATTATATTTTAACTTAAAATGTCGGTTAAGCCATCCCAAATGTTGACATTGTTTCTTATTTTTTTTAAAATATATTTATTTCAGCACTGGTATGGCTTACGTTTAAGTTGTATTTCTAATATAAAAGTTAACTGTTGTTCAGTTTTGTGTCTCAGGAGTTGATTCTTCTTGTTTATTTTTATTTTCAAAATTTAATAATTTTATATTATCATTTTAGAATGGATCGGACTTGCTCTAACAACTTCCTAGTTTTTTTCTTTTGCATCCCCTTCATGGCTGACATATGATAGGTACTTCTTCGCATTCTTGTAGTGAGTCTAATTGCATGATTGAGCTTTCTCATAGATCGTCTACTCAACATGATTTAAAGTTGGTCACTGTAGGAATTCAAGTGTGAATCTAAATTTTACATTGATCAGAAATGAAAAAGTAGAACACCGTATAAGGATCAAGGCCCACACGGTCTCAAACTCTTTAAATGCCATTTCTTAACTCGTTAATATATGACAATTTTCTGTGTATGTATATTGTTATTTGAGCCATCTCATTCTTTCATATATCTTTACCCTAAAACTAACCATCCTGGAGGTAATAATTTGTCTTGCCGTGAGACCAACATAGGAATTTAAACAATTTTATAAGGAAACTACGAGAAGATTAAGAAGTGTACATTAAGCCCAAATCAACCATAAGTTATTAGTTGCAAACATCTTAACTGATTACACATCGATATTCTCCTGCAACAAACATTATATCCAACATGTGAAACCATTATTGGGATTAGTTAAAGTACACAGATTGCGACATTGCAGTAGCTCCAGAATTAGGCACCTTGATGTATCCAACATGTGAGGAATCAGTGACTCTAGTAAGGGTTTGAAGATCATAAGCGATCCAACATCTGGAGTTCTCCCCGTTGTAGAAATAGCCGACACACTTGCAATCCTTGGTACATTTGTTTCCGCAGGTACTTTCACTTACTCTATCCCCTGTGTTGTATTTGCTGGTGTAATGCTGAACCCCTTCAAGTTTGTAGTAGTGAAACTCACTCGCCTTGCATGGCGTCACAGCGTTCGGCACGCAGTTATTGCTCCACCCAAAAGATCCATTTTCTAATGGGCAAGCCACACATTGGTTATCTTCACATAGCCCTAACTTTCCACATTTCTCAGGCAATTGGCATTCGCTCTCACCGGAATCTCTATCAAAGAGAGTGTACGTAACTTTCCAAACACCATCACGCACGTCGAGGAAGTAAGTGTGCAGCCTAATGTTGCCATCAATTCCAAGCCTGAGGTATGTCAAGGTGCTGTTGTTCACTGGCCTGCCAATGATCACGTTGCCACCGCTGGAAGAATTCGCCACTTGGTAATCAAATCCAATGTCGAAACTCTCGGAATCAGATGTGAGGGTGACATTTTCCAAGGACCCTTTTTGGATGAAGAACCAATCAGATGAAAACCAGTATAGAGTTGGTTTAGGAGAGTTCTTGCTTTTGTAGTACAAGCTCAAACCTTTAGCTTTGGGCTCCAAAACCAAGCTATAAGGTCCTTCTACATTTTCCTTCTCTGAAAGCCTACTAACCAACCTCGATGGCCCTTTTGCTCTAAGGTACTGACCAACCAAAAGGGTATCTGTGGGGTGATCAAAACTTTGCCAAACGAACTTACCTTGGGCATCAATGAGGACCATGTTACCATTTGGAAGCAACCTAAAGGCCACAACACCCTTGTTAGCAGTGTTGGTTTGCCATGCAATTCTCCCATCAGCATCTGCTAGCACAAGGTTCCCATCAGTCCCAAGTGAAAAAGTGGCGTTTTCTCCAACTGGGTTGCCCCTATTGGCCTCCCAAACCCAGCGAAACAGCTGCTCTGAGCGTTGAAGCCCCACGCGCAGCGCTAGAGTGAAGGCGTTTGGGGTGGTGTTGTAGAAACCAACTTGGAAGGGAGAGTTGAATATGCTTATCATCCGATAATCAGCACCGTACTCAACAATGAACTCTCCAAGATCACCTGAGTTCTGAAATTTGAAAGTCTCATTCTTAGGAACAGCAGCATAAACAATGATGCTGAAGAATGAAAACACAATTAAGGTAAGGAAAGTTTTGGGTTGGGACTGAAAAGCCATTGTTGTAATTGATGTGTTACGTACGAAGTCTGCTTCTCTATTTATAGTAAAATCTTAGACCTGAAAACCAAGTCCATTTTTCTGGTACGCATTGTTTACAAGTTGAAGTTGAGAGTAGTTTGTACCAATCTTTCCCATAAAACACAAAGGATAATGATATTATAATAATTAAATTTTGATAAATTTTTTTTATAATTTAAGTTGAAATATTATAAGTGAATTTGAAATATAAAAAAATAGAAAAATACTTAAAAAATGACAACATAAATTAAAAAAGATTGTCAAAATTTAGTTATTATAATATAATTATTTAAAAAATCGTGACCAAAACATTGAATTAGAGACGTATACTAATTTAAGCAAAACAAAGTGAATGACAGCTTGTACAGTATTAAAATTATAAATAAAAATAATAAAAGCACATAAGCACGTGCTAGCTCATTATCCATAAGTAGTAACATGGTACAGCGCATAATTCACTATAAGAAATACTTTCTTTTAAAAAAAGTATCAATTTTAAATAAAAAAGGAAACTTATTTTTAAATAAAAAAACACTTTCTTTGGTCCTTTAGACAACAATAAGGCACAAGTTCAATTTCAAATAAAAAATTCGACACAATTAATTCGGTTAATAAAACAAGTAGTTAATTAATTAATATAATAAAACTGAAGTTGAACCAGAGTCTAAGTTATATTAATATAAAAACAAACTTTGTCATTCTGAATGAACATGTTAAAAATGTTAAAAAGAGGTGTATACAGTGATGTTAAAAAAATTCGTATATGGGTATCTGCGGATAAAATCCGCAATGGATAGGAAATGGATATTAAAAATGGATACCCGTTACCCGCGAGTACGAGTATTTTTGATACCCGCATATTAACGGCGCAGGTACAGGTATCATAGTAGACATATGTGGGGCTAATGACATTTGATAGTGACATTGACACGTGACATTGTTTTGCCACATGTCACGCCAGGAACCTAACACATGGCAAAAAAACAATTTTGCAAAAAAAAATTAAAATATTTTAAAAAAACCACATAATTACATGTGGCATGCCATTAACGACGTTAGTAATTTTTGTTTGAAAGAGATCTAATTGAGACATTTTTTCAAAAGTTGAATGCAATTGACGCTTCTTTAAAAGCGGGGACCTGATTGACACACTCCTACCAAAGTGGGTACCATCCGAGTAATTAAACCTTAATTTTATATCCACAAGACATAACTAGATGACAATACATAACAATTTTACTGGACATGATATATGCACCGTAGAAGAGCATGAACAAGAAGAGCTTGTAATAATGAAAGAAAAATTAGGGTTGCGTTATTATATATTGCTCTAATATGTTCAATTAACATTATAAACTTATAATTGATTTTTGAATTAAATCTTAAATTGATCATTATCATTAGCTATCAAGATTTTGGCTACCTAATGAATTGATGTCTAAATTGGTGACTAATTATTTTTTTTTCTCAAATTAGTTACTACTTAAAAAAATTTCTGTAGTGTTTACATTGATGCAAAAACTTATGACAGCAACAATAGAATTAATGCAATTTACCATTACTAAACTTGAGAGTTTCATAAATTTCATACCTTTTGCAAGTACAACTCGAATGATTTGGACGACCAGTTACCCAGACCATTAGAGAAGTTGAAGACACTAGTACAAAATCACTTTTTATAGCGACTTTTTATACTGATTATAATTCACCCAGTATAAAAAGTGATATGGTGGCGTAGTTGTAAATATTGTAGACTTTCTATACTTATTGGAATTAGAATCGATATAGAAAGTAGGCGTGGTCACATTTTTGTAATAAAGAAGAAAAATTTATATAGTGGTTCTAGTTATAACCAATATAGAAAGTGGGCATGGTAATGTTTTTGTAATAAAGAAGAAAATTTTGTATATCGGTTCTAGTTATAACCAGTATAGAAAGTAGTTTCTTGTTTTTTATTTCTTTTTTGTAAACACAAAGAGGATGACATTTTTAGGGTTCTGGAACCACAGGCATCAAACCTTACCCACTACTCACGTTTTACACCCAACACTTTCCGCACATGATCAACATTACAAAACACAACATAGGGGCCACGTCCCTTCTTCCCCAATTTTCTTCTACTTCCTTTTCGCATGTACACCAGACGCAAACTCTAAGATTGGCAACATCAAAGTCCTAGATTGTTGATTCCAATGAGACTCCTATTAGCTTCCTCCAACGGTAGTGTCAACAACTTCACCGTTGCCACCCTATTTCACCATTTCTCCATACTGTCCAACCCTTGCCAAACTAGGTCCTTGTGAGAAGCCATCGCCCAACACCTTTACATCCCTCATCCTTAGTCGTTCGCCATTCTTGCACGCTACCGTAAGTGTTACTTGCACTAGCCTTTAGCAATGAAACCCTCATCGCACAGGGCACCTTCGATTTCGCCCCTAAGCCACTTCCACACAAGCTTGTTGTCATTGGAGATCGCATCTCCTAGTTGCACTTTGGAACCCTAGGTTGCGGCTTCTATCACAAGGTCGCCAATACTACGACATGTTGCAACTTTGCATTGTGGGTTGCTCACAATGATGTGTGGATCTATAGTGATTCCTAATTTGGTTTCACGATATGGGTGTGCGACTTCTACTTTTTCAACGTTGTTGTTGCTTTGGTGGTGAAGTGCACGTGAAACGTAAGGAGGAGGTTACATTTTCTTGGCCAAGATCCATATCTCCGACGAGTGTGCAAATGTGAAGTGGTTGTGGTGAACTACTGGTTCGTCGTTGGCATGCCTCTCTCATCGTTCAGCATCATTGAGGCATATTATAGAGATACAAAGTGGAACTTTATATACTAATTGTGGCTTTAACTGGTATAAAAAAGGGATTTTTCTATACTTATTTTGGAACTGATATAGAAAAGTGAAAACTTTTGATACCGCATATTTTTATACTAGTTCTGGAACCGGTATAAAAAGGCTTTTCTACACTAGTGAGATTCTCAACTTATCAAACTTTGAAATGTTTTGACCAAATCTCCTCAAGAGTCTTCATCATCATCAATAACTTTATCCCCAAACACCTTCAGAACTCCAACACTCAACAACATACATCTCACTCATTCCAAAGTGGAACAATTCTCCAAGATAGTGGCGCCACTAACATAGTTTATCCGAAAGGACCAACCTTTTTGCTTGGACTAATAGGTGTGAGGAAAACTTTCGAGAGCTTAAGCAGAGGTCGACGAGTGCTCCTGTTTTGGTTATCCCTAAAGTTGGTAAACCTTTTGAGGTTTACTGTGATGTCTCTCATCGGGGACTGGGTTATGTGTTTATGCAAGAAAGGAAGGTGGTGGTTTATGCTTCGAGGCAACTTAAAGTGCATGATAAGAAGTACCCCAATCAGGATCTAGAGTTGGCAGTTATGGTGTTCACCTTGAATATCTATAGGTACTATCTATATGGTGCACAATTCCACGTGTTCGGTATCACAAGAACCTCAAGTACCTATTTAATCAGAAGGAGCTGAACATGAAGAAGAGAAGGTGGATAGAATTCTTAAAGGATTATGACTTTGAACTTCTATATCACCCAGGGGAAAGCAAACATGGTAACTGATGCCTTGAGTAGGAAGGCAGTGCATGTGGCACACTTGATGATCAAAGTGTTAGAGTTGACTTCATTAGATGTAGTAATATGACTATATCTAGTGACTTTCTGAGTCTGATCAAAGAAAGGCGGTCTGTGGATTCTGTGGATTCTAGCTTGCAAAATGTGATAAGGTTGCTAGGATTGGAGCAAGCAAAGGAGTTTGTCATGGGTAGTGATGGTGTGCTGAGGTTTAGAGGCATGGTTTGTGTACCTGACGATGTTGAGGTGAAAAGGTTGATCCTTGAGAAAGGGCACAAGAGTCGTTTTACCTTGCATCTTGGCATGACTAAGATGTATCAGGATCTCAAGGAGACCTTCTGGTGGCAAGGCATGAAGAAGGATATGGCGTAGTTTGTATATGCTTGTTTAACTTGTCAAAAGACGAAGGTTGAGCATCATAGACTTGGTGGAACTTTACAGTCATAAGATATACCAGTGTGGAAATGGGATAGCATAGTCATGGACTTTGTTATCCATCTGCCATGATCTTTGAGAGATCATGATGTAATATGGGATGTGGTGGACCGTTTGACCAAGAGTGCTCACTTCCTAGTAGTGAATCTGAGGATGTCCATGGCCAAGTTGGCTCAGCTGTACATTAAAAAGATTGTGAGATTGCATGGGGTGCCCAATAGTATTGTGTCTGACCGAGACCCACATTTCACCTTTAAGTTCTAGTAGATACTACAAGATGCTTTGGGGAGCGGGTTAAGGATGAGTTCAGCCTATCATCCTTAAAAGATAGGCAATCAGAGCGAGTGATCCAATCTTTGGAGGATTTTTTTTAGGACGTGTGTTTTGGATCATCTTGGCAGTTGGGATGAAGTGTTACCATTGGTGGAATTCACCTTCAATAATAGCTACCAAGCAAGCATACGGATGACGTCGTATGAAGCGTTGTATGGGAGGAGATGTAGAACTCCCTTGTGTTGGCACCAAGATGGTGAATCGATGTTAGTTGGGCTAGAGTTTTTGATGCATACCACCGAGAAGGTGCAGATGGTGAGGGAAAGGTTGAAAGCCTTACAGTGTAGGCAAAAATCCTATGTTGGCCAAAGAAGGAGACCTTTGAAGTTTGCAGTTGGGGATCATGTTTTCTTGAGGGTGACCCGAACCACTAGTGTGGGAAGGATTATCTGCTTGAGGAAGCTTTCTCCTAAGCTCCTTGGTCCATATCAGATATTGAGAACGATTGGACCCGTGGCATATGAGATTGCCTTACCTCCTCAGTTGGCTAATCTCCATTCAATTTTCCATGTCTCCAAGTTGAGAAAGTACGTATCTGACTTGTCTCAAGTGTTATAGGTTAAGGATGTGCAAGTTAGAAAGGATCTCTCGATGGAAGTGCAGCAAGTTGGTTTTGAGGACCTCCAAATCGAACAACTCCGAGGAAAATCCATCAGTCTAGTCAAGGTTGTCTAGGATAAGAGGAGTGAGAGCTAGAGGAGAATATGAAGGAGTCATACCCACACCTCTTTCTTGTAAGTCTTAATTTTTGAGATCAAAATTTTTAGTTATTGGGGAGAATGTAAAGCCCACTTTCTATGTTTTAAAGTTTTGGGCCCAACTTTGGTAAAAGGCATAAGGCCAGCCCATTTGTTTCCACTTCAGAAAACCCTTTCAGCTTTCCCACTCAACTTTTCACTATTTTTCTCATGCATCCAAAACAGTTTCAACTCTTTCCTCTCCTTTGAAGCAGAAACTGAGATAGGGACCTTGCAAAATCCTCCTCTGAGCTAAACAAATGTTTTTCCCTCCATGTAACTTGAACTAAAAACCATCATTTCATTTCCTTTCTTTTCAATGCCGAAGTTTTTGGTCTGATTCAGTTTTGTGGTCATAGACCTCACTATTTTCTCCCTTTGTTCTTGTTTACCAGCTCTTTAAGTTGGAGACGCGTTGTTGTACTCCTCCGTTTGGACTCAGTTTTGGTTAGGTTAGCATTTGTTAAGGTAAGGAAGCTAGGGTTTATTAGTTTTCAAAATGATTTGCATTGAAATGTGCGATGTTTCTGCTCTAGTTTTTAGTTTTGCATGTGTGAGCTTAGGTAAGGATCTGTTGTTCTCACCTAATCAAGGAGTTTTTGCCTAAACGAGAAGCTTCCGCCTAAGCGAGAATAGCAGAAACTCATCTTTGCTCTATATCTCGAGTTGTTGCCTAAACGAGGGCCTTTCACCTGAGTGAGAGTGATCTCACCTAAGCGAGATGTTTAGCTTAAATGAGAACTCATAGATGTTTCAATGCCCTATATTTGCAATCTTGCCCATGCGAGATGTCTCTAGCTTGAGCGAGAGACTCTTTAGCTTGAGCGAGAGCTCTTTAGCTTGAGCAAGATTGACAACAAAATTGTTTCAATTACTTGATTGCTTCCACGATTGATTGATTTACTCCTTAAATCATAAAGTATGATGCCATGTATGTTTTATGTGTTGCAAAGTGATTGAAATTATTGTTTTTGGTATGTAATGATAATGGATGTATGAGAATATACATAAATATATATGTGGTATGTGCTTGACATAATTCCATGAGTATCATATGTAGATTTTATGGTGGTGTTATTATAGTGTATGTAATGAAATAACGATTTAAGTAAGGTTGCATCCTTGCACTCTAACGAATCAATCAGGCTCACATAGAGTAGACTGGTTCATATGGTGAGAGTAGCAAGAGGTCCTAGTCTTTGGTAGGATAATGACCTTAGATGATCATGGACTAACCTTGTGTGTGGTAGGATGAAACCCATTAGCAATGGCTCTATAGAGTAGTAGAAGTCACCACAAGTGCAAGCAACCCGTGAATTTGATCTCACTACATATATCTAAATAATTGAGTTAGAGGGTCTTTGAATTGTTTGTTATCACATGTTGTTCTTGCTTATAAAATGCTTATTTATATGTTAAAAATTATTTTTCTCTAGCTTACCCTTTTTCTTTGTGTCTGTTTCTTGTTTGGTTTTTTCCTATTTGCAATGATCACCAATGTTGGTGTGAGCAGATGTGGGAACTCCTGGTGATCACCATGATGATGGAGATGCTATTGTTTAGTTAGGCACGTTGGATCTTGCTCAAGGTTGAGCTCCTTTTGAAGAACATTTTTATTTGTAATTCCTTGTTCTATGAGCAATCATTTGTCAAATCGTTTCACGTTTAAGTTTGTGATTATGGAATTGTTCTATGCCCATGATACTTCTAATTCAGTATATTTTGGATAATTGTAAAAGGTTAATTCTCATATACTTTTTCATATGACTCTATTTTATTATAATTATGAGATGTTTTATTTATTAGAATTGTTCTATTAAATGGGATGTCACGCGATGATTACCACACCCAATTCCTAGTAATTCCACAAATCTTATATCATCCAAAAGCACGTTTCAAGGTTTATAAAACATACAACATAGTTTATCCAATATTCAAACAAAAAGTAATGGGTAAAGTTGTCATTGTAGTGAGCCCCTATAGTACATCACTTCAATAGTACATCACTTCAAATCTCTTTAATTTGTGAAGAGTGAAATTGGGTGCATCATAAATCATCGCTCTTCATCACACACAATCAACAAATGCAAACAAGTGATTGTCTCACTCTCCCTCGCTCCCACAAAGTAAATTCACTGATATAAACATAATTTATATGTCTACCAAATCCAGGTGATTTATCAAGGTTGTTAGCCTTCTCTAGAAAAAACCTTCTAGTGTGTCCATCCTTCATATAATGGTAGCACTTAGTAGACTATGTATTTCCACCATTGTTTATCCTTGATTTTGAGCTCCTCTATTATCAGTGATAAACAATTTACCCATTTCTAGATGGTCATATCTAAGACTAGATGCCATGACCCCAAACTTCTTGTTTGAGTTTCGTCTCTCTCCCATACAACAAGGTTTCCTTTAAATGATCATGAATCTTAGGCAAATAACACAATAACAAAAATGTGTGATCCTCATCATTAATCTAAACATTAATATTCTTGAGATCAAGGATCAACAAGTTGATTCATCTAGTTTTTGCACTACTAATCTTATATGAGTGCAACGTTTGCTTCATATATAAAAGGTTCACCAAGGATTTCGTCATTTACAAGCTCTCAAGCTTAGTTCGTAGTCTCGTTATGGTATTCTCCTTAAAGACTTGCCTTAACATTTTCTCACTAAAGCTAAGAACAATTGCACTGTGAGCCTTTTTCCAACAACATCTTTAACTTCTTCACCATGGCTACATCAAGCTTCGGTTCACCTTCCAAAGCTTAAAGTAAGCTTTTATTGAATTGAAATAGCATGTATCATCAACCCACATAATCTAAACTCATTCAAACTAATGAAATTCTCAACCTCATACTTTGTGAAAATATAACATCCTAGCCGGATATTACTTATTTAAATAAAATTAATAATAAATAAATAAAAAGATACCATTTATTCAACACATTTACCAAAACATGGGAAATAAAAGCTTTATTATAAGCGCCAAAATGTTCAAAACATAAAATTTAATTCAACCTTACATCACCAAATCCAAAATTAAATCCAAATTACAGAAAAATAATATAAAGCTATAGGAATAAAAATAACCCTAAGCTGCCCCGCTCCAACGCTAAGTCTCACCAGCACCTCCTGCAACATCATCTGGTCCCATATAACAAATTACATGATCATCGTCAAACATAAACAGATAGGGTGAGCTCAAATTAAAAGAAATATAATATATAATAAAGTAATGACATAAAAACCAATGACTCTAATGAAAACCCCAACCGTCAAACCCAACATTCACATCTTCCTCTAGATGCCTCTTGATTCTACACCCTTTGATGGTTACATTGATCAATACTTGCTGCCACGAGTGTCTACTCGGCCCTTCGACTACATGCCACCACCTATAGTCCACACGTGGGAATGATCTTGTTACGGACTACAATCCGCAATACTAAGTGGAGTTTCCCAATAAGAACCACCGTTCGTATTTGTCTCAAGACTACCAAACTTGTCGGCTAACACTATAACATCCTAGCCAAAAATTACTTTTTCCAAAAATGCGGGAAAAATTAAAACTTTATTTCAAACGCGCCAAATAAAAAAAAAGGTTAAATATGTTTTTGGTCCTTTAACTTTCAGTGAATTTTGGAATTAGTCCATTTCAAAATTTTGGACCAATTTAGTCTTTCATCTTTCAAAATACGTGGATTTAGTCCTTTTCATCAAATTTTGTTAGGTTTATTTGATGTTTCGTATGCACTTCAGGATTGTATTTGAGTTGTTTATACTATTTGACACATTTTTACTTTAATGTTAAGCCAAATACTATTATGAGACGCGCTTGAAATGTCAAATAAACTTAACAAAATTTGATTAAAATGACTAAATCCACGTATTTTGAAAGATAAAGGACTAAATTGGTCCAAAGTTTCGAAATGGACTAATTCTAGTATTCATTGAAAGTTAAGGGACCAAAAACATATTTAACCCTAAAAAAATCCATAAAGGCATTCACCTATTACAAATAATAAAATTGTTCATAACACTGATTACAAAATAATCCATAAAACTCATAAAAACATCTCTATGTAAAAACTCCCATGTAGCCCCACTCCGACTCTAAGTTTCCACGGGCTCACCTGCATCAACATCTGCTCTCATGTAACGAGTTACATGATCATTGCCAAACACACAGATAAGGTGAGCTCAAATAAAAAGAAATGCAATATACAATAAAGTACTAATTTTAAACCCATTACTCTAACGTAAAAGCCAATTGTCAACTCAACATTCACATATTCCTCTAGACGCCTCTTGATTCTACACCCTTTTTATATTTATTGATCTTTGCTGCTACGAGTGTCTACTCACCCCTCTAAGTGTAGGCCACCACCTAATAGTCCACATGCGAGAATAAATTTGCCACCGTCACAATCCGCAACACCAAGTGGAGTTCCACAATACAAACTGCAGTTCGTATTTGTTCCAAGACTACCAAACTCGTCGGATAACACCTAGGAGGACAATCTTCTGGAATCCATCTGTACGAGTCACGATCTCGCACACTCCATTAGACTTTCAAAACCACTAGGCTACAACCTTGAGTGGCCACGTGTTATCCCAATACAAGTTGCACTCTTAACTAGGTCCCCAACAAAGCATCGCATCAAGACCTCCATCCAAGATTGTGTAGAACCTGGAATTATCTAACGCCTCCATTGCGTCGCTGGACAAAATCGAGCTCTAGACCGCGTGGTGGGCATCGCCCGATGCCAAGCCCCATGCGCCTTCCAATACTCATATCAACCCAATCTCGCCTGGCAGAACCATCCCTTCTGCCAAGCGCTACGCGAGTACAATGGCCTCTGCCACTGTTTTGGGTCCCTACCGCTTGTCGTCTTGTCCCGGGTCGCCAGGTGCCATACTAGTAGCGCAATGCTACTACTTTTTGGCACTTTGGAACAGGTTCTAATGAACCTCAAACACGCAACACACAATTCCTATTATCAATCAAACTCATCCAGTCATAATCATATGGCTGAATCACAATTCACACATCAATTTACCAACATTTCACAATTTAAAATCACGCCTTTTCTCAATTAGTTATGAATTCACCCTAAACTTAATCTTTTACCAAATGAAGAATACTTCACTGATTTTCAACTAACATTACAATTTACATTTCATGACAGTAACCAGCAGGCCATGAATGACATCACAATTAAGGAAAAACATAGGTTTTACATGCTTATAATCTCAATCATCACATTATCATATATAATTCAATTTTATATCACATTCGCGAGTTTCTTTCCATACCTTCTACCCAACTAATCCATATTATGCATAAAATTTACCCAATAAACCTCCAAGAACGTGAATCACAGAACAAAAAGCATATATACTATTGTCCTTATGTGTCACCTAGTGGCAGTTCATGCGCCGCCAGGCAGTGCATACAATTATGGGTTCTGCCTATATTTTGTAAGACCTAAGAAATTTAATTAACTAAATAATTAATTAATTAATAAATGCGGGCAGTGGAAGCCTTTATGACATTAAATGTTGACTTGTATGATGTGAAATAGTACTAGCTCACATGATTGAGCATACTTGGTTATGTTGAGAGGACTTGGGTTTAAGTCCTATGTATGCCAAATTGTATGTTATTTTAATTGTACATTATTTTAATAATATAATTGATTATGATGAGTGATATTAAAATCCTATATATACATATATATATATATAAGGGTTATCATTAAACATGAATTGGTTGAATGGTTATGCATTGACTTGACATTGGTAAGGTAGTGCGTTCGAACCTTGGTAGACATGAATTAAGTTTTTCCTTTTTGCCAAATTTCTTTTTGACATGGATGCAAAGGGTTAGAAATCCAAGTTGTGAGAAGGGGCAGCCAAGAGGGTTGGAAAAGCACCTAGTAATGGTTCTTGAATGACCATTAATCCATGAATTAATCCATTTTCATTTTTTTTATTAAGGCTTAAATGGTCTTTTGGTCCTAGTTTAGGACGACTTTTTTCGCTTTGGTCCTACTTTTGAAAATGTTTTCAGTTTGGTCCTACCTTTCGTAATTTGTTTTCAATCAACTCCTTTTCGTTAACTCTGTCTAAATCATTAACGGTACAGTGCCAGCGTGGTGATTTTGTGTGACGTGGATACTGTTCAGTGACATGTCCGTTTGCACTGTCATAGCCCAGATTTTAAATTGAATTTTAGGGTTTGTGTTCATTGTGGTTTAGGGTTCCATTAAACGGTTCAGCTGAAAACAAATGTCTCGTGGGGCATCTTCATCTTCTTGCAATAGCTGGGTTCACCGAACTTGCAATTCCTGCCATGGTGGTTCTAGGGTTTCAGGGTCACCCCCAATTTGCGATTGCGGAGACATTGCAGTGGTGCGCACAGCTAGAACTACAAAGAATTTGGGTAAACAATTTTGGGGTTGTGCGAACTTTAATGTTTGTTTCTTACTATTCGGGTTTGGGTGTTTCTTTCACTTTCAGTCTTTCACTTTCATCTTCATGGTTTTTTTGTGTTGCAGAGATGTGGTGAAGATGTGTTGGGATGAAACTTTTTCAAGTGGTGTTACGAAGAGGGTGTTAATGAGAGAGATGCCATTATCGCTAGGCAAAGGCAGAAGGTTGCTTATATTGAGAATGCATTTCGTGTCTGGAAGAAACAGATGCAACTGTCATTAGCTGTGATAGGTGTTCTTATTGTAATGATTGTAGTTGGTTTTATGGGTTGTAATTGTCGTTGTCTATCTTGAAGAATTGCTTGAATGAATGAATGATATTCCTTTATCTTTAATTACATATTCTTAACTGTTTAAAATTGTTTGTAATTTTTTGTTTAATTTGAATGAACTGAAGAACGAACAATTCTGAAAAGTGGAAATGAAGAAGGCAGATAAAATTCTGAAAAGTGCAAATGATAATGTAATACTAATTAGGCTTTTAAGCCTTCCATCAAAATATCAGTGATCAAAATCCAGAAATTGTTAAAGTACATCCTGATTTCCAATTATCACATTCATAATACATAACAAAATATTCCCCTCCCCCAAAATACAATCAATAATCTCATGATGGACGTGGTGGCCTTCTTATTTGCATTTTTGGCCTCATCTTTCTAATTCCATAAGTTGGTTGGCTGGGCTGTTGTACTGCAGTGTTGGGTGGTGGTCCTGGTGCTGGTGGGTTTGGGGCTGCTACTGTTGGGTGTGGTGCTACAATTGGTGGGGTTGGTGTTGCAACTGGTGGGGTTAGTGCTGCAGCTGGAGTGGGTGTTGCAAGTGGAGTGGGTGTTGTAGGTGGTTGACTTGGTGGTGGTTCACTTTGTGTGGGTTGAGTTGGTTGTGGTGCTGTAGCTTCAGTGGGACGTTCTTCACAGCCATGGACAAGAAGTGCTGGACAATTGTTCCTCTTGTGCCCAAGTGCGCGACAAACTGAACATCTCTTTCTATGACCACCTGGCCTCATTTGGGTGTTATCTTTTCTAAGTTCCCAAGCTTCCAGCCTTCTCTTCTTCTTTGGTCTCCCTGGCAGCCTTCTTTTAAGTGGTGGTAGAACATCAGGAAAGATAGTTGTTTCCCAGAAAAGGTGACCATTGGCAGGAAGAACTATGGAGTTTTATATCTCTTCATATGTTGTACATCTGAACCAATGTGGAATGCAATCTTCTGCCTTTCAGTTGAGGAAGTTCAGTGCAGCAATTGCATGGAAGCATGGGATCCCGCTAATAAGCTGTAAGACCCGTAGAATTTAATTAATTAATTAATTAATGCGGGTAGTGGTAGCCTTTATGACATTAAATTCTAACTTGTATGATGTAGAAAAGTACTAGCTCAAGTGGTTGAGAGTACTTTAATTATGTGAGAGGACTTGGGTTCGAGTCTTATATATGCCAATTGTGTGTTATTTATTTGTTATTTTTTTAAATATATGTTGATCATGTTTTGGAATAATATAATAATTGAATTATATTAGTTAGTAAGAAACATGAATTGGCATGATGGTTTGGCATTGACTTGGCATTGGTATGGTTATGGGTTCAAGCCTTGGAGAACCCAAATTAAACTTTATTTTTGCTATTTTTGGTTTTGGCTTGAATGTGAAG
>Ga0099823_1003082_pt1 | contig 15550 bp, 10 predicted proteins | sample CowpearedBW_FD_76831 | JGI IMG/M metagenome (GOLD analysis project Ga0099823, IMG submission 76831) | Root nodule microbial communities of legume samples collected from California, USA - Cow pea red BW | ecosystem: Host-associated > Plants > Roots > Nodule | place: USA: California | collected...
CCAAAACAAAATAAAAATAACAACAACACAAATAGAAAGAAAAAACATACTAACCAGAAATCAGGATGAAAAAATTGATACACACGAGTAACATGAGATTCAAGAGATTTAAGGGATGTAATCTGCCAATACCCTAGAAAAAAGACTATTAGAAGAAAATAAAGTAAGGAGAGGTAAGAGAAGTCATAGAGAGACAAAAGAAGAAAATATAATCCAGATTGATTGTAAAAGCTCTTCCCAGCTAACCCTCTCTCCGATGCTATGCCTCACCAGCACCACCTGCAACATCATCTACTCCCGTGTAACGCATTACACGATCATCGCCAAACACAAGTAGATAGGGTGAGCTCATAATTAGTTAAGATATCAGTTAATACAAATCAAGATACACCCATCTATTTTATTCTAGTTAATTCTTGGCCAAGACCTTAATCCCCAAGGCTTTTTAACCTTCACAGCACACAAATAGTTAGCCTCGGATTCAGGGTTTATGATGCTCACACGAACCTGCCCGCTCGTGGTCCTGTCTCTACGAGCCTCCCCGCTCGTAGTCCTGCTCTACGAACCTCCTCGCTTGTAGTCCTATTCTACGGACCTACCCGTCTGTAATCCAACACACATGATCCACCAGCTACGTACCTCCCCTCACGCAGCATCTCTCAAGTGTGAGCATGGAACATACGAACCTACCTCGCTCGTATCCTCACACGAGAGTAATAGGATATGAACCTCCTCGCTTATATCATCACGTGTTCACCACCATTCATGAACCTACCCGCTCATGGCACAACATCCCCTGATCCAAGTGTCACATCACATCATGATAATGAAAACAAGAAAAGCACACTACGCTACACAAGGTACATACTCAAGCTGGTCTTAGGGATTCCAATGCTTCCACGAACCTGCCTACTCGTGGTCTAACTCTACGAACCTCCTCGCTCGTAGTCCAACTCTACAGACCTCCCTGCCCGTAGTCCAACTCATGTGATCCACCAGCTACGAACCTCCCCACTGGCATCATCTCTCAAGTGTGAGCACGAAACATACGAACCACCCCGCACGTATCCCCACACGAGAGTATCAAGATATGAACCTCCCCGCTCATATCATCACGTGTTCATCACCAATCATGAACCTACCTACTCATGACAACATCAAGCATATCCCAAACCAGGACCAACACAATAAGCCATGCGAAACATATCACAACGCACCCTGCCACTACATCATTGCCTAGCGCAACCTAAGCGATGCTAAGCGAAATGGCAGTACACCGCCTGGTGGTTCCACATCACCGTCAGGCGTCACCACTCACAAGACATCCCTGTTTCCTACTATCGCCTAACGGTCCACTCTACACCGCCAGGCGCTACACTAGTAATGTGACAGTACTGGTTTTAGGTACTCTAATTCAATTCCTAGAATTCAACCATTCAATTCTCAAACATCCAGAAATCAACATACACATTCATATATTTCAAATTCCAACATCACAACACATATGCATCTTTCAAGTATAAGCACACATTCCTCTCTTTTATAATTCATATATACTTACCTCTTAAATCAATTCCAACACACAATTTATTTTCCCCTTCTCATTTTCCCAACCCTTTGCATGCTTACAATTCACATACCTCACATAAGACACAATCAAAGCTATATACTTATTTCGCATGTCCTCACAATTCCATTACATTTAAAGTATGATTATCATGTCCCCATACGTTCCTAAAACCCGTCATGATCATACAACACTCGGTCATAGTGATATCATCAATTGTGGCCTTATTCACACACTTATAACATCATACATTTGAGCTAACATATATAGGTTCATATATTCAACATGTCTTAGCAAGCACTACCACAAACATACTCATCAATCAAACATCTATATATTTATATATATATATACATTCACCAATGAAAGCCATACCAACACTTGAGCACACTTAATCATCCATTAGTAATCATACTATTAGGGAATTCAAACAACCAATCATGAGTGACGTATATCTCCCTCTGCAGGCATCCAATTCAAATCTCCACCGTTTAAAGTGAAGAACAACATGTTGTGAATAACCTTCCAAATTTTCACCTAAATCGAACGGTTAACGAATTGGGAAATGCAGTTTTACGAAAACTGCAGACTAGAAAAATTGGTGGCGCCTGGCGGCATGAAACTAGTGCCCGGCAATACCTGCTCCGCGAAAACACGAAAAACATCGTTTTTTGTGAACAGAACACCACACTCATCACTTGGCGGCATCTTTCTATCGCCAGGCGGTGCTTAACAAAAACCCATGTTTTAACATGAGTTGCCTAACAGCAGTTCATGTGCCGCCAGGCGGTGCATACAGTTCTGGAAAAATCCTAGATTTTTCCCGCATCCTTGAAGAACCCTAAATTCCCAAATCTCATTCCATTCAATTACACACATAAATTTACAACTATTTGGTTTCTTCCCATGCATATTCATCCAGTACAATCATATAATTGTGATTTCATCATGGTTAAAACCCCCAAATTCATATTAACAGTTTCGGCCCCAAATTCTAACATGAACCCTTCATGATTTGGAACCCATTCAGTCTTTCAAGTATCATAAAACATAGTAATGATCAACGATTATACAAGATCACTCATTCAACATGCATAGGATACTTTTGCAACAACCCAAAATATCCTAAAGTCCATAAAAAAAATCACATAAATCACACTACTATCTGTGCCGCCTGGCGGAAGCACCCGTGCCGCCCTACGGTTCATCTGAAACGACCCAGAAATGGGTGTCACGCTCATGCATCGCGTGGCGGGCCTTCAAAGCCGCCAAGCGGTTTCTGGGAATTTCCAGAAACTCAAAACCAGTGGAATCTTAATGTAGAAAAGTGACCCAATCATACAACATACCACATAAAATTATACAATTTAATATGAAAAATAGAGCAGCTCCCCTAACCTTGTATTCCTTGCTCCAATTGGAAATCCTAGAGTCCTTCTTGCACCACCATTGATCTAGCTCCAAGTCTTTCTCTAACCTTTGCATAAAAGTCTCTCTACACTCTTCTTTCTCACGTTCTAGTGTCCTCCAGAACTCCCTCTAATAATCCACACGAAATTCCACTCTTCCCCCTTCCTAACACTCATTCCTCTCCCAATTATTAGACTAATAATCTTCCTTTACTCACCAAAAACGAAAATATTAATTTACACCATTAACAAGTGAATTCATTGCACTCTAACAGATTATTCCATACCTCTTTGATTTCTCTGACGGCTACTAGTGTTTCTAGATTTTCCTTAACCTAGTAGAACAAAAAAAAAAATAATAAAACACAAACAAGCCAAGGCTAAATTATGCTAGCCAAGGTTCGAACCTACAACAACTTAATTTTTAAGACAATGCCCAACCATTCAACCTATTCATGTTTCATGATAATTCCTATAAATCTAGGATTTTATTATCACTTATCATGATCAAGCAGTTTATAATTAAAATGGTAAACAATTAAAAATAACACATAAATGGCATACACTGGACTCAAACCCAAGTCCTTTCAACATGCCTATGTACTCTCAAGCACTTGAGCTAATACTATTACACGTCATAAAAGCTAACATTAATTCACTAGTGCAAATTATTGTTTTTAACTCGCCTTATATGCCTCGATTATCAAAAAACCGAAGCATATAATGGCGCGGTGGCATTTTTGCAATTTCACCCAATTTTTATGCCTCAGTTCACAAAACACCCGAAGCCAAAAATTGTTTTATGCTTCGGTTGATAAAAAATCAGTGCCAAAAACTAGCATATGCCTCGGTTGCGGAGAATCGAAGCCAAAAACTCACATATTTGGCCTCGGGTGACAGAGGACCGGTGCCAAAATGCGAACCCCTTTTTTCTTTTTCTTCTTCCCCGCGCTCTCCATTTCTCTTTACAACTCCATTTCTCTCTTCTCTCTCCCTGCAACTTACACCTCCACTGTCGCTGCAACCACACCGCTATGGCCACCGTCGCGTTACCGCTGCTGGTTCGCTGCACCTCCATTTCCTCCACCTCCATTTCCTGTTTCCTTGATTAAATTTTATTTGTTGCTTTTAGGGTTTGTTGAAAAGGGGTTGAAATGTAGAGTGGAGGAGGGGATGAAACCAGGGGGCTTAAACGTTGGCAGATCTGGGCACACTGGCGATGTTGGACCAAAGTCGAGAAGTAGAAGTAGTGCTAACCAGATCTGGAACGAAGACGATGTTGGACAACCACGAATTTCTTCCTCGTGCCATCCCGCGACTGTCTTGCCGTCACCATCGAGGGAATCGCCGGCACCGCTACTGCGAACAAGGGGCACGTCTTCCAGCGTCGATGCAAAGAACTGGGCCACTTCACTACCAACACTATCAGCGACGCGAAAGCGAGGAAAAAATGCTCGAAGGATGTTGCAGCGGCTGCTAGTGAGCAAAAAATGTTTGGAGAATGCAGGGACTGTTAGAGAGCAAAAAATGTTTGGTGAATGCGGGGATTGTCAGAGAGCAAAAGGGTTCAAAGGACACAGTGGCTGCGGAAGAAAAAAATTGCTTAGAGGACATCACCCTATGGGCTGGATATGTGGTTGTGCCTCCTAATGCACCGTTGATGGATTACCTTAAGCCTCTTCGCAGCTATGTGTTGGAGCTGAACAAGTACTTGGCACCATATTCAAGGATCGAGATTTGCAAGCTCTCCGTGGGTGATGGATTACCCTTTGCCGCCGCATCATCTGATCATTTAATTTTTCTTTGCACATTCATTACTTAAATAAGTAGTGTGAAGATTGCAAAATTCGGATTAGGTTGTTTGGGTGTGTCTATGCCGCTGGTGTTTGGTTAATATGTCTCTGCACATTCATTACTTAAATAATTTTTCTCTCTGTTTCTGATTTGAATGTGTGATTAGGAAATATGTTGTTGTGTGCAAATGGTGATGATGAAAAATGCCAGTGGTATTTTAAAAAATGTTCCCTATGGCCTCGGTTCTTACCATAACCGAGGCCAAATGCGCGGCCAATTTAAAAATTAATTAAAATTTTTGTGAATCTATGGCTTCGATTCAGGCGTGACCTGAGGCAGAAAAGCACTTTATGGCTTCGGTTAACACCCGAGGTCAAAAATCATCTCCTTTTTACCTCATCCCAATATGTCTCGGTTCTAAAACCGAGACAAAATAACAAAAACAACTGAGGCCAAAAGCCCTTACTGCACTGGTGTTAGTTTACATTAAAATATACACATATATATTAAAAAAATAAGAAATAAATAAAAGAATTTTTTTATTGTTTAATTTTATTAAATCCAATCTATTTTTGACATTTCTAAACCCCATATTTGTATTTTTCTTTTACATCTTTGAATTTTATTTTTCCAACCCAATATATTTTATCCACCCACACCACCCTATCCTGCAACTAACAACTCAAAATTTTTATATTCTCAACCCCACTCCTTCCTTTTCTACCATATTTGGATTGTAATATTATTTCATGCATTCCACCTTACCATTACCTCCACCTTACTACACACATTAACTGTATTTAAAGCTTCCATTTTTAGTTTATTACACTTATTTCATTAATAGTTTAAAAACAATTAAAACATGAAAAAAAACAGATTTTGTTTTTTTTAAGATAAAATTAATAAAGAAAAATAAAAACAATAATTAAAAAAAAAATAGTCTTTTAAAATATAAAAGTTTTCAAAAAATTAAAATAACAATATAATTATAAAAAGAAATTAAAAATATGTTTCTTTCTTTTTACGTATAATTGTTTAAAATAAGAGTACAAGTACTTATGTGACCGCAGATGTCGTCCTAGTACTTGATACGTTTCTTTTTCTCTATAATTAAAAAATATAAACAAAATCAAATGTTTTCGAAATAAAATAAAAGATATATAAAAAAAATTAAAAAAATATAAGAATAAAAAGATGAAAAATAGTTTCTCTTTTGATCATTTATTAATATAGGCTTAAATTGGAACTCTCAAGCAGCATAATTTTTCCATTAAATCAAACTAGAAAAGTGTTGAGTTTATCTGAGGCCATGATGAACAAAGACGCAGAGAATGGGTTCTCAAAATCAAAACCAAAGAAGATGACAAAGGTGTTGCGATTAACAATGAACTTCAAACAAGAACAAAATACTGTGAGCGAGCAATAGTATGGACGAACCGTGAGAACAAATCAAAGCGAATATGACAATCACCATGACACGAACGAGAGTCAAAGTTGTGAACAAGAACAAATTTGTGAACATGGCAATCATAGTGACACGAACGAGAGTCAAAGTCATGAACAAGAACAAATTCGCAAACCACCACCGAACACGAACTGAAACGAACTAAGAAGTGAACAGGTTGAAGAACTCCCACCGATTGTGAACGTCAATCACAAGTTCAAAACCAGCGATTGTGAACAGTGTGACGAAGATGGAGGCAGCGAAGCTCGATAATAGGTCAAAGAAGAAGACAGGGATGGAGAACACAAGATTGAACCATGGTTCAGAGTTGTAGCTCTAATACAATGTCACAAAATCACGGTATATGAAAACATACTCCAATACTCAAGAGTGTATCTTAGAAAGGCTTCCTTTTATTCTGCAACCCCCTTTTCTTAAATAAGCACTATAGAATATATTTACATTAATATTCAATAAAAGGAGGGAGGGGGAGGGATTATATTATATTTCTTATTTACAAGGAGTAATTGAGAATCCCTAACAACTATGTATTAAAGGTATAGAATATTCTATTAAAGACAGAATAAACTATATTTATACACACTAACACATTCTTCTCCTCCTTCACAACCTCTCTCTCCTTTTCCAAGGCTTCCTTGTTGGCAACACATTGTTGCTTTAAGGCCGCTAACTCGTTGGCCAATTTCATCTTCCCCTCATCTTTTATTTCTTTTTTCATAAGCTTGGTTGTGGCAATACGTGAGAGATCGGTTGTGAAGTTTGAGGTACGCCTTCATCAAGACCTTAGGATCGCTTTCCTTCACTAGTCGGTTTTTCTCTTCATTAAAATTGAACTGGATACATTGTTTCATGCTTAATTGAGGACTGAGTAGTCCCCTATAGCCGACAACCTTAAAGTCAGAGCTCCTCTCTAGCGAATTAAGCCTTTTTCTTGTCCTTCCCACTCCTTGGGATTTTTGAAGGTTGGATCTTCTAAGGGGCGACAACTTGAGGAGGATGGATGTATACAATTGGCCCCTTCAAGGTAGGACTCAAGGACCCTTCATGTAAGACCTGCGAAAATTAATTAATTAAATTAAACAATTAATCAATAAATGTGGGTAGGGAGAACATTTATGGTAATTAATTCTAACTTGTATGATGTGGAAAAGTACTAGCTCAAGTGGTTGAGAGTACTTTGATTGTGTGAGAGGACTTGGGTTCAAGTTCTATCTATGCCATTTATGTGTTATTTATGTGATTTTTATATTTTTATATATATGATCATGTTGTGGAATAATATAATATTTGAATTATATTAGTTAGCAAGAAACATGAATTGGTATGATGGTTTAACTTTGACTTAACATTGGTGTGGTTATGGGTTCAAACCTTGGAGAACCCAAATTAAACCTTATTTTTGCTATTTTTGGTTTTGGCATGAATGTGAAGAGTTAACGTAAAACCTAGAGGAATTGGCAGCCAAGGGTGGCTGGAAAACAAACCATAAGATTCAATAAATGGTTATTAACATCACCAATTGTGCCTTGATTCGTTTTTGGTAATTAACCTAGAAATAAGGCACCATATAAAAGGCCAAATTATAGTAAGAGTGAGGGTTTTGGCAAGCTGTGATTATACTCAGAAACTTGAGCACAAAAAATTGGAGAGTGGTAAGGTTTAGAGCAGAATTGAGGCTGTATTGGAGGGAGAACTAAGAGGACTTTGGGTGGGCAAAGAAGAACCTTGGGAATTCTCAACCTTTTAGCAAGGAAACTAGGTTAGGGGAGTTTTATGCGTCTAATTTACATTAAGTCTGAATTGCATGATGTGTATATTGTGAAATGCATGAATTCGTCGAGTTTCTGCTAAATTTTTGGAGTTTCTGGGATTTTTTCAGAAACCGCCTAGCGGGCTATACATAGTTGCCAGGCAGCTCATCCATTGTTGTGTGTTTTCTGGGTTCCCGCAAGGAACCGCTTGGCGATGAAATCATGTACCGCCAGGCGACAAAAGCCTGTAACCCAGTTTTGGGTTTTCTTAGGAATTACCTGGCGGTGATGAATTTCCGCCAGGTGGTGCGGGTCTGTTTGATTCAATTTTGATGATTTTGGGTTTCTGGGTTGGTTCGGATCGGGGAAAAACCAGCGTTTATTATTTAATGATGATTTGATGTTGAAATGTCCCTGAGTTACATGTAGTTGACGATTCAATGGAATGGAACAATGTGGATAGAGTTAAATGTGGATGGCTTGAGTATAATTATTGTGTTTCACACTGAAAATTTTATTAAGTCACATTAGAGTCGATTATGGGTAAGCTTATTGATATGTTCATGAGATGAACGATGAAAATGGCATAGAAACTCATTGAGTATCTGTTAGGAGGGGCTGTGCAGGGCTGGAAATTATTGTGTTTCACACTGGAAATTTTATTAAGTCATATATATATATTCATCTATGCTTTATCAGTTAAGCTCACCCTATCTGCTTGTGTTTGGCGATGATCGTATACACGGTATACGTGAGCAGATGATGTTGATGCAGGTGGTTCTGGTGGAGCTTAGCCACGGAGAGGGGATAGCTCGAGAATTTTATGCTTTACTGTATTTTATGATTTTGATATCATATGTAAACTCTTATGAAATGTTTTAGACTATTTTCCTTATTTTTGATAAATAATGGATATTGGCTTTCATTAATAAAGTTTTAATTTCCCGCATTTTTGGGAAATGAGGAATTATTAAATGCAACGATCTTTATTATTTTGCTTATTTTATTAAAAATCCGTAATATCCTGGCGGGATGTTACACTTCACCCCGATTCTTGCTACCCAATAATATATTATTCCTTAAGCTACAAAAGACGTTATCTTTTCAAACCTTTTGCTCCTGTTGGGCCATCACTCTTGTAAATGCCAAAATATATTCAGATTAGTTGAAATTTAGCCCATACTCAACTTGAATAAATATACTTACCAAACATGTCAGTCAATGGTTAGGGAGACAAGTATATCTTAAAAATTTTCCTAGTAGGAAGCCAATAGGGAAGCTCGTCCAGAAGACTCAAAATTCTCTTATCCTTTTTAATGATATTCTCTCTTAGCCACTCTTAATACCTAGTCAGGTTATTTGTCCAGTATAAAGGAAACTTAAGGTTGTTGTCCTCATTATAAGAATGAAAATAACCTTTTGTGGTTACCACGAACCTAAAGAAACCATTTTTAAAATTCTAGAAAGACTAGGTGTAGGAACCCAATAAGCATGTTCCTGACCGATTGACTAAAGAAAGTCAAGTAAAGGGATGCTGAGTACTATATAAATGTAAAAAAAAAAACACTATTGTGTAGGGCTTAGTCCTAATGATTTACAAACAAGCCTCAATATTTGGTGAGAACCCTAGTTGTTTGGATGCATTTGCATGGGTGCTACGTTCAAAATGCGTAGCACACCCATAGTAAACTTGTCAAAAGGTAAGCGGGTGTGCGATTGGACAAGGAAGGCTATATATACATAAAAGAAGTCTTTCGGGTAATCCTCACGATTATGACAGACATTTTCTATGGCATTCACCCTCTCGACCACACAATGTCCTCAACCTCGACACACTCGTACATGTATATACTGTTTAGCCACGACGTAAGCATTGAAGACCACCTGAATTTGGAGATGTATAGTTTTACTGTGGGATCTACCCAATTGTACCCCCTCTCTTCAACCAATTGGACTCAACTATCTCATTGCCCGAATCCACCCTCGTCTCTATAGAAACCTCTCACTTCACAAGAGAGAACCTTGAGAAGGACTAGACGAATACCCACTACTAGTGGAATCTAGATTATCCCTAACAAACATGTTATAACTACTTGAAGATATACCTAATACTAGTTGACAATAAGACCTTAAGACTCTTGAAACATATATTGGCAACAAAGAAGAGAATGCTAGAGTAAGTGACCAAACGAGACCAGTGCGTACGGTATTTATAGAAGAATTATGGTTACTTTTCGTCTCCCACTTCTTTGATCCCAATCCTCAGATCTCCCTAAATCTAACTGTCAGAGGTTGTAACTTTTCACCTCTTTAGCCTCACATTGACTCATGCATGCCTGATAGCCTTATACTTAAGCCTCTTCGTCGCTATGCTTCTTGAGGCTAGGGGGCTACTATACCTATGTCGCTACTGAAATCGTTACGAGACGGAGAACCAAAAATAGAGATTTAGAAATAGATTTTGGAGTCACTACCATAATTTATTATGGAAAACCATAAAGATAAAATAAGGTGTACGAAAACCGGATTTTGGGTTCTAGAGTCGGTTATGTGTAAGGAAGGTGCTAGTACCCTACAATGTCCATCCAAGGACATTACCTTTAACCAAGTATATAAAAAGATGTGGTTTTTTCAAAAATGTTTATTTTCGCCAAAAATAATAAGAAAGTAATATGCAAAAGAAACAAAAATATGTTTTTTCATTTTTTGGGCTAGACAAGGATTAATCCTTACTCCTACGTATTCTCATTCGAAATAAAAAATCAATGTTACATAGTTTTTTGGATAAGACTATTTGGAAAAATATAATTTGTAAAACTGATTTGACTTTTTGGAAGTGAACCTGATAATGATTGATCTTGTTCCTACGTATCTCTAGTCACAATGAAGAATCAATGATCACATAGTTCTTAAACTAGCATTTAAAAGTTGATTTGATTTGTTTTATTCATATTTTTTTGGTATTTTTTATAGGTCACGAATTTAACCATTTCCAAGGAGAGGGTTCCAAACCACGAAAAAAAGAAAAGTAAAAAAATTGGCCAATCCCGTAGAAAGATGGGGTCATATTGATGGCAAAATTCCTACACTGACAGCTGCAACAGATTTGGCAAAATAGGAAACGAAAGATGCCCAAATCATGACCTGGATTCTTAACTCTATTGAGCCTCATTTTATCCTTAATCTTCGGCCTTACAACACTGATAAGGAAATGTGGTATTATTTGAAAAAAGGTTTGTCATCAAGCCAATGCAGCTCGAAGTTTTCAATTGGAGTATGAGATGGCTAATTTCATGCATGGAAGTCTATCGATTGAGGAATATTATTCTGATTTTCAAAATCTTTGGGCTGAATACTTAAATATTATTTATGTGGGTATTTCAGGTGAAGCCCTATCAGTTGTCCAAATGATGCATGAGACTAGCAAGCGAGATCAATTTTTGATGAAGCTACGATTTGATTTTGATGCTACTTGATCCAATCTAATGAATCGTGACCCTATGCCTACTTTGGATGCTTTCTTGAGTGAGCTTCTTCGAGAAGAACAACGAATCAAAATGCACACAGTTATGGAACAAAATATGAATTATATTGTTTTGGTTAGTGTGGCCTATGCCGCCCAAGGAAAGAATAAGCCTAGAGATATGTGTTTTGTCCAATGCTACAATTGTAAGGGATTTTGTCATCTTGCAAAGGATTGTTCATAAAAATTCTATAACTATTGCAAACAAAGGGGGCATATTATCACCGGTTGTCCTATTAGCCTTACAAAGAAACAATGCACTACTTATCATGTCTTTGTTAGTGCTTCGAGTTCTGCTGCTTTGCCATCTCCAACTTTTGTTCCTACACCTCCTACAAACACTCTTGCTTCAGAAATGGTACAACAAATGATTGTGTTAGCCTTTTTGTCCTTGGTCTTTCAGGTAATACTCTTGTTTCTTCTCAACCTTGGTATCTTGATTCTGGAGTGTCTAACCATATGACAAATTTCATTGTGTCCCTATCCAATGTGAAACCTTATGATGACAATCAACAAATTTACACAACTAATGGAACCTCCTTACCTATTAGTGCTATTGGTGATATTTCTCCTTCTTTGCCTAATGTTTTTGTGTCTCCTAGTCTTTCCACAAATCTCATATTTGCTGGCCAATTAGTTTATCATGATTATAATGTTCAATTTTCTCGTTCTGGTTGTGTTGTCCAGGATCAAGTGTCCGGGAAGATCATTCTGAAGGGACCTAAAATGGGACGGCTCTTTCCGCTATGCATCTCGCCTTCCACATATTGTCCTGTTTTTTCTATAGTTTGTGTTGATGATAGATAACTAAATAAAATGTGACATAATCGTTTAGGCCATCCAAATTCTCATGTACTTAGTACCTTGTTTAAATCTAGTTCTTTGGGCAATAAAAACTCACTTGTTTTGTTTGATTGTACTACCTACAAACTTGGTAAAAGTAAAACTTTACCATTTCCTCATAATGCATCTCGGGCAAATCATTGTTTTGACATTATTCATAGTGATGTTTGGGGAATTTCCCTTATTGTATCTCATGCAGGTTATAATTTATCACGTTCATAGATGACTACATTTGATTTACCAGGGTATATTTTATTCGTTCTAAAGCAAAAGTTTTCTCTATTTTTCAATGTTTTGTTTCTTTCCTTAAGACTCAATTCTCTGCTCACATAAAAATTTTGAGATCAGATTTTGGAGGTGAATATATGTCTAATGCATTTCAAAGTTTTCTTCAAAATAAGGGAATTATATCTCAGCGTTCTTGTCCTTCCACACCACAACAAAATAGTGTTGTTGAAAGAAAGAATCGTCATCTTCTTGATGTTGTTCGCACTCTTTTGTTAGAATCCTCTGTTCCTCCTCGTTTTTGGTGTGAAGTTCTCTTCACTATTGTTCATTTAATAAATTGGTTACCATCTCCTACTATACGTAATGTTTCTCCTTTCTATAAGTTATTTAGGTATTCTCCTTCTTACTTTAATCTTCGTACTTTTGATTGTGTTTATTTTGTGCATCTTACTCCCCATGAACGTCATAAACTCACTAGTCAATATGTTAAGTGTGCTTTTCTAGGTTATGCTATTAATCAAAAAGGTTATGTTTAGTATGATCTGCAACTTCGTCGCATTAGGAGTTTCTAGGAATGTGGTGTTCTTTGAAAATCAGTTTTTCTTTCCCTCCTTGTTGCACCATCATTTTCATCTTTCTCCTTTATGCTACATTTTCTAGACTCTTCTCACACTATTGAACGGTTCAAGCTTGGTTTGGTATATAAAAGTCGTCTTCCTTCTGGTACCCTTCATGATTTCTCTCCGACACTTGATTTTGACCATTTGCCGACACTTGATCCTGTCACATCTGCTCTACCTCTTCGTCGGTCCACTCGATCATCAAGGTATGGTTTCTTTACACCTATTTCTTTATCCACTACATTGTCGTCTATATCTATTCCTTCAAGTTATACTCAGGCTATGAAACATGGCTATTGGAAAAAGGCAATGCAAGAAGAACTACATACACTTCAAGAAAATCACTCATGGGATATTGTGTCTTGTCTTCCCATGGTAAAACCTATTGGAAGTAAATGGGTGTTCTCTATCAAGCTTCGATCTGATGGCTCATTAGATCGTTATAAAGCTCGACTGGTTGCTCTTGGTAATAGACAAGAGTATGGGATTGATTATGAGGAGACATTTGCTCCTATTGCTAAGATGACTACAATTCGGATTATCCTTGCTATTGTTGCTTCTCAACCTTAGCCATTGCATCAAATGGATGTGAAGAATGCTTTTTTTTCATGGTGATCTCAAAGAAGAAATCTACATGAAACTTCCCTCTGGTATGCTTCCTTCTTCCTCTTCTGATGTTTGTAAACTTCGACGTTCCTTGTATGGGCTTAAATAGACTCCTCGAGCTTGGTTTGAGAAGTTTCGTACTCTCTTCTTAAGTTCTCATTTACGCAAACTCAATATGATTATTCTCTCTTCTTTCACAAGTATCCCACTGATATTGTTCTCCTTTTGGTTTATGTAGATGATCTCATTATTACGGGAACTGATCATGGGTTAATTACTAAGTTGCAAACTGAGCTCCATGCAACATTTCGCATGAAAGATCTTGGACAACTCACATATTTTTTAGGATTAGAGGTCCATTATCGATCCAATGGCATTTTTTTAAACTAACAAAAGTATATTCAAGATTTAATCAAATTGGCGGGTTTAGCTGGAACTACATCATTTGATACTCCTGTGGAAGTAAATGTCAAGTACAGGAAAGATGAATGAGATATCTTGCCTGATCCCACTCTCTATCGGCGTTTGGTAGGCAATCTTATCTATCTCACCACTACTAGACCTGACATTTCATATGTTGTTCACCAGGTCAGCCAATTTATCTCTTCTCTTCGTCACTCTTCATTTTGTTACGGTTCGTCGTATTATCCGATATCTTAAAGGATCACCTACATGTGGGTTATTCTTTCCCAAAGCCTCATCTTTACAACTTATGGCATACAAGGATGCTGATTGGGCAAGATGTCTGGATACTCGTAGGTCTACTACTAGTTGGTGTATGTTTCTTAGTGATGCCTTAATTTCTTGGAAATGTAAGAAGCATGATCGTGTTTCTAAATCTTCTACTGAGGTTGAATATCGTTCAATCTCATCTACTTGTGCTGAAGTTGTGTGGTTACGTAGTCTTTTGGACCAGCTTGAGTTTTCCAACCTACATCTACAGATCTTCATGCAGACAATACAAGTGTTATTCAAATTGTTATAAATCTAGTGTTTCATGAAAGTACCAAGCATATTGAAGTGGATTGTCATTATATTCGAGAAGCCTTGACCAACAATGTCATCTCTCTTCCTTACATTTCCACTGATCTTTAAGTTGCAGATATCTTTACAAAAGCTATGACTCGACAACGCCATCAATTTCTTATGGCAAATTGTTGCTGGTTAATTTACCAGCATCAATTTGAGGGGGGTGTTCGTGTGTATAAATATAGTTTATTCTGTCTTTAATAGATTATTCTATACCTTTAATATATAGTTGTTAGGGATTTTCAATTACTCCCTATAAATAGGAAATATCCAATCCCCCCTTATTGAATATTAATGTAAATATTTTCTTTAGTGTCTATTTAAGAAAAGGAGGCTACAAAATAAAAGGAAGTCTTTCGAAGATACACTCTTGAGCTAGAAAAAGAACTTAACAGTTGGAAGAACTACTGCCTGTAGTTGGAGAAGAATGGTAAGGACAAAGCGAAGGAGCTGGATGCTGCTTTGGCCAAGGAGAAGAGTGCACGAGAAAGTGTCGAGGTCGAGTTCTTGAAATACCAAAAACTTGTCCTTGTTGATCATAACAATGGGTTTTATTAGGCTGAGAGGCAGGACGAGTTCATTTTCTAGATATCTTCACTGGATGAGTGGTTTAACGTGACAAAGACGTTTTCGAGATGCTTTTGTTGATGTTGATAAGATTGTTGAAGCACAAATTGATACTACTTCTTTATATATATATATATATATATATATA
>Ga0099823_1003083_pt1 | contig 15549 bp, 6 predicted proteins | sample CowpearedBW_FD_76831 | JGI IMG/M metagenome (GOLD analysis project Ga0099823, IMG submission 76831) | Root nodule microbial communities of legume samples collected from California, USA - Cow pea red BW | ecosystem: Host-associated > Plants > Roots > Nodule | place: USA: California | collected...
GGTGAAATTCACATGATTTTCTTCTTCACTTAAGAATAGAGGTGTTCGAAGAAATTACGTGTAATCAATTAAGATGTGAAACTAATTAATTATAATATATATATATATATATATATATTAAAATTAATTCATTTTAATAAGATTAATTCAATATATTTTTTCGAAATATATTTAATTAATCTAACTTAAACATGTTGATGACTCTAACTTAAACATCATGATGTGATATTGGAATTGGTGCACGGGTAAGTAGAAGACAAAATCTAGACCATTAGTCCCAGAGGTGGTCCCTTCACTCTGACACTTTATTTATGATTTAAGAAACAACCAAAAGCAATACATGGACACTTGTCATCATCCTAGCCCTACCTACACTTAATTACTCCATTTTTCTCCATAAAATGAGTTTAAACCTAACTAAACACGTGTCGAAAATTCACTTGTATATTCTGCACCGTCAAAACAAATCTTATAATAAAAAATGTAAAATCTTTCAAGCTTAACCATTAAGCTCTTCTTAATCGGTAATTATAATTTGATCAGAAGTGTTTCACTGTACTGTTAATTTTCTTCCTTTCTTTTTCGTCCCACGAAGAAAACAACAATCGATTGGATTCCTTCTGTTCCCCTCTGTTTCCTTCGCGAACCTCCACCGACCCCGCGCATGTTAGCGACATCGCTTTCGTTTTGCGGTTGGTAACCGTTTCTCTTTCACCACCGTAACTATTTATTTCGCTCTTCCCAACGCTAACACCATCTCTCAGATTCTCCTTCACTCCTCCTTCTGAACGGAGGATCGCTCATCGGATTGCTGCGTATTCACTTCATCCTTCTCCTTTTCAGCTCAGGTTTAGTTTTGTGTTTTTTTTTTCTCTCTCTGCATTTTATTCACTTTTTTCTTTTCGTTTGATCTCGTTTTTACGTTATTTTTTCATAATAAATTATCGTAAACCTTGTTCTGTTTCCTTTTTATTTGTTTCGGAGAAAAACAGGGGAACTCGTTTTCTGCTTAGGATCTTCAAATTATTCCTTGTTCTCTGCAGAATACATATCTCAAATAGCGATTATGTATATTTGAGGTTAAGTGTACGGATGAAGAAGTAAATAGAGTTGAACCGGATTATTTGCAGATAAATTGTACATCTAGCGTTAATCTTGCTTGTTTTAGGTAATTTTTATGTGAATGAGTTCGGTAGAGATAGATTGCTGATAGTGTGGTTTGTGAGTTTTAACGATGATAGATGATGTTTGAATCTGTCCATGAAGTTGAGTTGCAATATATGTATTGTTGGTGAATTTATGTTGTGGGTGGTTGAAACTTTTCCAAGCATTTCCAGCTGCAGCTATAGTTTTATTTATTTATTTATTAATATTCAATTACGAATGCAGAACATGCTTGAACTTCAACTTAAGCTTGGCTTATATTTTTATTTTTCTTTGCTGATTTTTCATGTGATGTATTAGTTGACGACTATTTTGAATACAGATGTTTAAAAGTGTTACGTTCTAACTTTTGAGCTATGATTGTTCAGGAAGCAGACAGGTAAAATATATGCTAATGTGGGTGGGGCATCTTCGTGAAAATTCTTCCATGTACAAGCGTGCTCCTTCCAGCAGAGATTATTCAACCGTGGATGATGTGGAAGAAAACTTAGGTATGCACCCTTTATTCAAAATGGAGTATGTATTTCCGTTTTTTTTTTTTTATTTATCTGGCATCTATTAATTCCATTCCGTTGTGGAATACCTGACTTAAAAGGTAAAAAACCATTGCCATCTTTCTAGCGTAATCATTTGAAGATTTCATTATTCAGAAGAATTGGCACTTCATGTAATCTTGATATAAACAATAGCTATGCTGTTGCAATTGTCTCTCTTATTGACGATAGACAATTTCAATTGGAAGCGATTATGAAAATGGCAGTAGAAAAGATGGCTTGGGTTTGTGATATTCTGAAAATTCTGTTAGGTCTTCGATCGTGGTGGTTATTAACTATGCTAATTTAATGCTTGATAGATATTTTGGACAACGGCTTGGATAAGGGAATCTCAAATCCTTCATGGAAGCTTTCCTTACCTCATGTACTTGTGGCGACCATTTCTTCATTCCTTTTTGGATACCATCTCGGGTTTGTACTTTCTTGTTTCTCCTTCTTGTTGCACTCTCTTGGATTGTTTGCTTTATAATCTAGAATCCAATGACGACTTAAGTTTTGATATTTTTGTGTTATATTCAGAGTTGTTAATGAACCACTTGAGAGCATTTCTGTTGATCTTGGTTTCCATGGAAATACATTGGCAGAAGGTGAAAATGAAGATTCCAAAACCTGTGCTCAATTTCATTGTCTATTGTAAATTTCCCATTAATAGAATTGATTTTTCCCCTTTCAAATGAAGGTCTGGTGGTGAGCATATGTCTTGGTGGTGCCTTGATTGGATGTCTACTGAGTGGTTGGATTGCTGATGGGGTGGGACGGCGTAGGACTTTCCAGTTGTGTGCTATGCCAATGATAATTGGTGCTTCTATGAGGTTACATTTCCCATTAATATACAAATTGTTTGTTTCATTTTATTTTTCTCATGGGGTAAACGGAAATTTTCTTTGCACTTTATTCCACCACTTTGTAGGTTTCAATTGTTTTCTCTAGGTTTATCTGTGGACTACTATGGAAACATAGAATGGTTTATTACTTCTATTTTGTGTCCTCTAATGTAATAGCATAAATGCACCTCATTGCCATCTTTTGGTTTCCATATGGGCTCTTTACCCATTATGGTATCTTCAAGTTATTTTGTTGGTTCTAAGAAAGAACTCAAGCCTTCTTTCATATATTTCACGCATATGATGTCTATAATAATTAAATAACATAGCAGAACATATCTCCATTTCTATAAATTTCTAGATTACGAGTGGGCAGCAAGAAGACCTTTAGTTTTGATTTAAGGGCGCCCTAAGTTTAAATTTCCTTACTATTATTTCACTACTTTCACTTTGTTCAAATTAAAGTTTTTTACTTTTATGTTTTCCAATACAAATTCTTAGGACTATTTCTCATTGGAAATTGTGCATTTTCAGTGCGGCTACAAACAACTTGTTTGGCATGCTTGTAGGAAGGTTGTTTGTTGGAACTGGCTTGGGCCTGGGCCCTCCCATTGCCTCTTTGTATGTGACAGAGGTATGTTGATCACTAAATTGTTGCATCTGTCTCATTGACTATGGTGAAAGTTAACTTGATTATTTATGTGGTTACTCTATTAAATGGCAGGTTTCTCCTGCTTTTGTGCGGGGAACCTATGGAGCTTTCATCCAGATTGCAACCTGCCTTGGTCTAATGGGAGCTTTATTTATTGGAATCCCTGTCAAAGATATACCTGGATGGTATCATATCAACTTACTTCATGTCATGATGTTACATATTTTTATTAAGGATTTAAAAATTCACCCTGAAATTTTTCACGCAGGTGGCGGGTTTGTTTCTGGGTATCTACCATTCCAGCTGTTATACTCGCTGCAGCTATGGTCTTCTGCGCAGAGAGTCCACATTGGTTATACAAGGTCAATGCCTAGTCTAATATTATTTCCTCTTAGATAATATCTCCTCATATTTATAACTTACTGTTTCTATATTTGTTCTGAACACTTGAAGTCTCAATGTTAACCATGCTAACTAATTCTCCATATTTATTTCCTTCCTATCAGACATTATCTCTTCTTTGCATGTCCTCTCTATCCCATTTAGTAGAAAACTTTACGAGTGTCACATAGTGGGCTAACATTGCCCATGTCTCTTTTTATCCTTGTCAGGCATAGTTTGGAATAATTTTGGTTTCTTATCACTCAGCAGTACAATAAGGAGGACTATTAATATTTGATGTTGTAGTTCTTGAAAAGTTCATTCTTACTCGTAATTTTGAGTGCTCATCCCTTGATCCATTTGACTTCTATCCTTCACTTAATGCTTGATTATTCCTCTTTGTTGTGATGTAGCAAGGAAGAACTTCTGAAGCAGAAGCTGAGTTTGAGAGACTGCTAGGTGTATCAGAAGCAAAATTTGCTATGTTAGAGTTATCAAAGGTAGATAGAGGAGACGACACTGATTCTGTGAAGCTGTCAGAATTGCTACATGGTCGTCATTCTAAAGGTGTGTATTTTCCTGATTTGTCCATAGGATTGTCGTGAGTAGACTTGCCATTGTTGTTCTTTTGATACTGGTTTGCTTAGGTTTCCCAAAGTTATTTTTATTCACGAGTTCGTTTTGCAGTTGTTTTTATTGGATCAACCCTATTTGCTTTACAACAGCTATCTGGTATAAATGCTGTGTTTTATTTCTCTTCCACTGTTTTTAAAAGTGCTGGAGTGCCATCAGACCTTGCAAATGTCTGCATAGGAATCGCTAATTTGGCAGGTAACAGTATCTTCTGGTTGACAGGATATTGATTTAAATTATGGTGTTATTCTATTCTCTAATGCTTATCCGCCGGAACTTACCTCAGGATCTATCATTTCAATGGGTTTGATGGATAAGCTTGGAAGGAAGGTTCTACTTTTCTGGAGTTTCTTTGGCATGGTAAATTACTTGTAGTTGTTTTATTGTTTATGTGAAGGACCACCCTCGTGAAAATATGGGACTCATGTGGTACTTACACTGTTTTAAATCCTGACTTGGTGTTTGCGGTGATGAAGAGAGAGATGCTTGTTTGGAGTATGAGCTGGTGCAAGTGCACAACATTACAATTTTTTTTTTTGTTTTATTGCGGTGTTTGTATTGTAGTTGAATAGAAGATGAAGTTGGCTATTAATCAGGAAGTTGTTTGTTCTGTATTTTTTACTTGTGTAGGCAATAGCAATGATGCTTCAAGCCACAGGTGCAACTTCACTTGTATCGAACGTGGGAACTCTGTACTTTTCTGTTGGGGGCATGTTACTGTGAGTATGCAACTATGCTTATTAATATGGATCACGATAGATGCATTATAATGCAAATCTAAATAGAATTAAAATAGTGTTTCTACTTGTGAACTTCCAAGGGAGAATTATTAAGGATATCTTCTATTTTAAAAAAAGAAATACGCCAGTTAAACTCATGTAAACAAGTTTAAAGACGGTAATATGCTGTGAGGGAAATCACGTTGCCCTGCCTCAATGTTTGGTATGATTATCATCAGCCAAATTCGTAGAATACGACTGTGTGAGAGCATCCTCTTACTATGTATAAATGACAATTGAGGATGAAATAACTATAAATTGAAACTTCCGCATCCAATTCATGTCCTCATTGTTCACGATCTAGCAGTTCCATGAAGTTTACAATTCACTTGGAACAGTCGCTTTAGCCTATGGGTGCATGCAGGGTCATTTTGGAAGACACTGCTGTGATATGAATACTTTATACTTCTTTCATGCAGGTTTGTCTTTACATTTGCTCTTGGTGCTGGTCCGGTCCCAGGTCTCCTCCTACCTGAAATATTTCCTAGTCAAATCAGAGCCAAAGCCATGGCAGTCTGTATGTCGGTGCATTGGGTAATTTTTTTCTGAAATTTTCTATTATATGAAATGGCATCAGTTTGGCAGGTTATGTTCTACGGTTCTTTATTGATTCTACACATTTTGGTTGTATCAATTAAACGAGGCCTGCTCAAATTCCCTGTTTCTTTGCAAACCACTGGAACTGTTGTCATTATCTGATCTCATAATGGCTTAGAAAGAGGTCGAAATTCAGCATTTGTGGAATCGTTCTCTCATTAGATTAAATGGTCTTGTACAGGTCATAAATTTCTTTGTTGGCCTACTTTTCTTGCGTTTGCTGGAGAAACTCGGTCCCCAACTGCTTTACTCTATGTTTGCCACCTTTTGCATCATGGCGGTAATTTTTGTAAGACGAAATGTGGTGGAAACCAAAGGGAAGACACTTCATGAAATTGAGATTGCACTTCTTCCCCAAGAGTAGAGCTTCACTCATTAGTTTCTATAATTTTGCTTGGTTTCCGCTGAGCAGATTGTTTCATCTATTTTTGTTGACCACCTTAACAATACAACGGGAAGCCCAAGGCAAGAACTATGCATAGAACATTAGTACCAAGATTTGAAGTGATGAGGTTTTAGGTATTATGGGTAGCTGTTATGTAGGAGATACATAATGGCTTACGACACCCTAATGATGTTTTCGTGGCTTGTGATTCTCTGATTTTGCATCCACTTAAAGGAAGAGACATATGTATGACTTGTGTAATATTCATCAAGGGGGATCTATTCACCCTGTTATATACACATATTTACCGGACTTCATCATGTAATATTTTATGTGTCTCTACGTCACATTATTTTTAATTACTTGAATCTTGTCTCATTTTGGATAATTAATGAGTAGTCTAGCATGTGAGTTCTGTCACGGCGTATATCGAGGAAAATGGGCTGATGATATTGCACAAGAAATAATTATGAAATTTGCTTAACGATATTGTCTTTTGTTGATGGAAAGTTGGCTCCAATGAAATTGATGGTTCATTACTCAATAAGTTTGAACCTGGTTAAAGTATAGTTCGAACTTGGCATCTTAATTTCATCCGTCGACTTAAATTCAACGTAGCTTAAACGCCACAGACTTGATAAATTATTAACCATTAAGAATAAATTCATCCAGTCACGAAATTCCCTTCCAATTTTGAATTTAGTTATAGATATGGGATAAAAACTAGTGTCGCACCAGAAACAAAAAACAAAACACACAAACACGTAGATAATAGACACGGGGTTGTAAGGATCTCTTGTCCCTGTCACCGGAATGCAGAATTTTGGCACTTAGATCAACGATAGCATGGTAAAACAGCAATTCTATAATATTATAAGCTTAATTTTTTCAATCCTTTATCCTTTGCTCATAATTCTTGCCAAAAAATATTCTTTTTCCAGAGAATCCAACCACGGATTGCACTAGTGATATTCAGCAAATAAAATACCAAAAGAACACAGGACAAATTCTGTCCCAAGAATGTGATGCTACTTGAATTCATTTTTTTAAAATAAATATAAAACAGTATTCAAGGTGCATCACATCCTTCGAGTTCAAGGGATTTGTACAGATAAATCAGAATCAGTTGTGGTGATATTCAAAGTTCTAAACTCCTCCAAATCAGAATCAGAACCCATTTCATTGTACCCTCCAGGGCGATCCTTGTCTTGTCCAATACTAATCAAAGGAACCCGCAACTCAGAAACTGGACCAGGAACAGGTACTTCACTGAAGTACTTGTCTTCAAGTAACTCCATTGCTGTGACTCTCTTATCTGGATCATAACAAACCAGTCTCTTGACTAGGGAAACTTCATCAGGGGTGCAATTGAGCAAGCATGCTTCAAGACCACTAGGGTTTTCCACCTTTAAAAAAGAGATTTTTCCATAATCAGGAAGTTTGGAACAACCAGGCCAAGTTTCCTCATTGATGTTCCCCAAAACACTCACAATTCTGCTAAGCTGGTCTACATCACTTGTTCCAGGAAACAATGGCTTCGATGTTAAGAGCTCAGCAAAAACACACCCCAATGACCAAAGATCAACCTCTAAACCATAGTCTGTGGATCCATACAGTAACTCAGGAGCTCGAAACCAGCGTGTTCCAACACATGATGTGAGACAACCAAGTTCATTCCCACCTACCTCCTCAGCTTCATAGGTAAAAGAACCTTTGCAAAGTTCGTCATCTATGTCACTCGTTGTGCATGTTGCAAGACATGAGGTGTTTCCATCATGGATATTTGCTTCCTTGTCAGTGTCATAAGAGTAGCTCTTGGTTTTCATCTCATCCAAAACTCTGAAATATTCTTCATGACTCAAAGTTCTCTGATATGGGTTTCCATGTTCAGTTTGATTTAAGTTCTCTTGGGAAGTAGCTTCAGGATCTTGTTGGAGTGAGCTTTCTCTATTTGAAGCATCATCATCTTCCTGGTCAGCATCGAATCCCGACTCCACTAGTATCCTTGCCTGAGAAAAGTTTCAAAGAAGTTGTATATAAGATGATTTTTCATTGCTCAACAAATCATGAAAATCAACCTCTATTCCATTTTCCCCGATCCAAATTCAAGCAATTCTTTAGAAGAGAATCATCGACTACAGATTTCAGCAGCAAAACAAAAATTATCAAAATTTGCAACCCAGGTTAGGATCCTGTGCCACAGAAATACGATCGATCACCGTGATCATAGATTAACTCAAACCACATCACATAATCAAATAAGAAAAAGAGAAAAGAAAAGAACAAGTCACGTAATGATCAAGTAACCAACACACTCCCATAAACCAAAAAACAGAAAACCCAAAACTAGATTAAAACGAAGTTCAAAACTTTATCCCTTAAACCTGTCCAAAATCTGCTAACTTGAGCACCCCATCATCGGAAACTAAAAAATTCGCGGGCTTTAAGTCTCTATGAACGATCATATTCCGATGGCACTCATCCACAGCACTCAGAGCCTGCAACATCCACCTCTTAACCTCACCGGCTCCGACACCACCTTTTCCGATCACGGTGGCGAGGTCGGTTCCCAGAAACTCGAGCACGAGAACCGCGTCCTCGTCCTCGCGCCAGAAGAACTCGTGCAGAACGACCACGTTTTGGGACCCTCTCAGGACCCGCAGGGCTTCGATTTCGCGAGACGCCGATTGGGAATCGTGCACCTCCTTCAGCGCCACCGCCGCACCGTCCGACCGGCGCCGTCCGTCGTATACGTCGGCGTAGGCACCCGACCCGACCCGACCAACAACCTCGTACTTGGCAGTTATCTCGGAGCGCGTGTGGATGCTCCAACTCTTGGCCGGAGGATCCATCGGTGTTCAACGCAAAGTTCCAAAATTTTTGAGTTGGTGAATTAAGAAGAAGGAAGGAACGGTGTTGACTATGGCTATGTTCTTTGGGTCTGAAATTTTCACTCTTTTTTCACAATTTTTCTTTGCTTTCTCTCTTTTTTTTTTAACAGAAAAAATCTAAATTGTTGTATTTAGGAAAATGTTTCTTTTACGTTTGGGATTGTTTACGTTTACCAAAACAACAAAAAAATTAATAACAAACACTTTTTTTTTTCAGTTTTATTTACGTTATAAAGACTCAATTAAATATTTTTCCGTTTGTGTAATAATGTATTATTTATAAATCTTTTCTTACATTTTTGGTTATATCAAATTTTGTTTTACATTAAATCTCAATAGTAAAGACAATGTTCTTTTTAAAAATCATCAAGCATTTCTTTAATATAGAAAGTTGACCAATACTAAAATCATAAATTAAACTTTATAAAAATCATAGTTATTAGAGAAAAATTATGAGAACTAAAAGCATGAAACAAATGTTTATGTATATGGTTAAAGTAAAACTTTCACACTATTACTTTAATATTATAAACATGTTTAATTTTTATTCAATTTAAAACTTTAATGTCTATGTATAGTAAGTGGAAGAAAATTACACTATTATTTAATTAAAAAAAATATTATGAACTAACAATCTTATCATATACCATTATTTGTGATAATCTGAAAATATAAAAACTAGCAGATACACTATTACTAATGATTTAAACAGTATGTTTGTTACGTCATAAAAAAATTTGATTAATTACATGTAGTCATAAAATTCAATTGTGATACTTATTACTATAAACTTTTTTTACTATCCATCAACTAAAAACGGTTATATATGTTTTTTTTAAAATCAGCACAATAAATAATTTTACTATGCAACATGATTAAAAAAAAAAGAAATTTTTATAATATTAGAAATATTAGTATTTACATAGAAAGAAGTAGGGTTGAAACATATTATTCTTTAAATAATTGATGCAAACTATTTATTAATAGTGATTCGTGATTGATAGGTAATATGTGAAAGGTACAGTATTTCGTGCTTTTATTTCAATTGAATAAAATTGTTTCAATTAATTAAAAGTATTGAATTAAAATTATAATAAATTAATGAAAATACATGGGCCACCAGAATGCGAGTTTATATTTTTTATAATAAAAAATAATAAAATGGCTAAAATTAAAAAAAGAATAGATAAATGTAAAGAAACGATATTTTCAAAAACAAAACTGATAAAATAATATTTTTTATTTAAATGCCAAAACATTTCCCCCTTTAACATAGTACATAAATTTTAGAAGAAAATATCATAAATAATTTTTCATCAATTGATTTAAGAACTTAATCACTACATTTACATTTTCTGTTTAATTATTATTATTATTATTATTATTATTATTATTATTATTAGTTTTATTATACATTTCAGTTCTGGTGGGAAAAAAACATAAGCTGTAGTTATTGTAGTGAAATGCTAAACCTTAAAACATACCTGCCTCTTCTATTAACTTTTCTTTCGAATGTTTACTGGTTTTTCCTATGGCAAGACTGGGTTTTCCTATGGCAAGAGAATAGGAAACATATTCTAGTTAGGAAAACACTTTCCTCGTCCTCGTATTTGTACTAAAATCTTAATTTGGTTATTATATTTTTATTAATTTTAATTAAATTCATATTTTTACAAATTAGTAACAATTAAGTTCTTTCTGTTAGTATAGAATTGATATCATTAAGAAGGTGTCATGTGTCAATTCTTTATTTTTTTGAATTTTTTAAATTGTGTTAGTTCTATATTAACGGAAAGGACTTAATTGTTTTTTATTTAAAAAAATGTAGACCTAATTGATACTAATAAAAATATGATGACCAAATTGAGATTTTGATAAAAAATATGAACTATAAAATATTTTAATCTACTGGTTATGAAGTACATTGATTTTCTTCTCTAAACATGTTTATAGGAAAGAATTCAAGAACTTTAAGCACCAAAGACAGTGACATATCTCTGTTGAAAGCTCACTTTCATAAATCATTTTTAATTTTTCACTCAAATCATTTTCTCCTTGATGTGACAAGGTTATGGAGCAAACACCAACAATTTTACCAGAGAAAAAAAATTCTTGCAGAAAGAAAGAAGCAAATTATTGAACTGAATAATTTGTAAAAGATAATCTCTTTTGGGCAGATTTTGAAATTGAAAAAGGTTTCAAAAAATCAAATATGAAAGGGATACTGGCCTGAGGAAGAGGAAGCTACTTTTGATAAAACTCACACATTGTATTTACAGAAATGTGTTTTACACTCCAGAGGCTAGTGTAGGTATAAACATGATGTAAACTATTCAACAGGTACTACTTATGAATGCTACCCTGCTTTAAATACATGTACAATTGTACCAATTCTTACAATTTTGTCCTAGAATCTGTAACATGAAAAAAGAAAAAACTATATTCAGTATTATAAGTGTTTATGATGCTGTTTTCAATTTTTTTATACAAATAAAGTAAAACTTTAAATTTCATCACCAATGTAAGTGTAGTTTTTTGAGAACATTGATTCCTAGATTACCGAAGACATGAGAATATAGATTGTTCTGTGAAACATGCTTTGATGTTCCATCATCCATTATTGTTCACAGAAGAGGTGACATGATTAGAAATCACAGAGTACTTTTAACTGTATGGAGAAGACATGAATCTATAGTCTCCACCATATCTCTTAACTCTATCTTTGACTACCAGAACCATGTCACATAGTTTTCTTCATATGCATTTTGAATTGAAAAAAATAATAAGTTGCACACTGTTTACAAACTCTATAATGTGTATCTTTGAAATCCATGACCATCTATTAAAAAAACAGAACTTAAAACAGTATTACAACACTACAAACTTTGTGCTTAGTTAAAATAAGTCTAATTTGAGGTTCTTTTACATATAGGGGTAAATTTGTCCAAATATTACAAAAATCGAAAATCAAGAAAATATTACTGGTCATGGACTAAGTCGTGTAAATTCATGAAAACTTTAAAATCAAAGTCGTTAATCACAGTATTATTTTTGAATTATTTTTGAAGTTGTCATGAGTCCACACGACTTAATAATCAGTAATATGTTCCTAACTTCTTCATTTTCGTAATATCTTGACAAATTTGTCGATATGTAAAAAAACCTCTAATTTGAACTAACTTATTTTACTGTTATACTTTCCAAGTTCACCCTTGTGTTACTAAAACCATGCATGAATAATCTGAGTTTTCAAAATGATGTCCCCACTTTGTTATTTATGACAGAGCAACATCAGTGTAATGAGGTTGAGTGGGGTCCTTAGGAACTTGTTGGCACATGAGACATAACTCCCCGAAGGTGGCACAGGCCCTACAGCAATGAAGACAAGTGATCACATGGGCTCCTCGAAGAGGTAAACCAAGCACAAGTCATTGCCAAAAGCCCACACACCCCTTTCTGCCACCCTTTCAAACTCACCAAAAAGGACCAGTGACTTTAAAAAGTAAAACACAGCCTTTTGCAGGCTGCAGGAGATTCAACAGTGACACATAAATCCTCATTCACTCTCTCACTTCTCATTTATACTTCTCCTAACCAAAAGTACCATACTACTGCAACCATAAATGCACTCAGATTCAATACTCATAACTACCAACACATGAAATGCAGTGCAAACTCAGAAAATGTCATAAGTGGATGTCTTTTTTATTCCAATGCAAAATGCCAAGGAATGAGAAATTTTTCTGCATAGTTTTCTAGGAAGTCATTATATCATTATATCATTATATATCCTCTGAAAAGTTTTGTAGGGGCATGAATCAATTCAAGGAAAAATACAAAAGGTTCCCCTTATGATTTGGTAATATATAATGATAAATACACAACATGCCTAAATAACAACTGAGAGAATGAAAAATTCCCTTCAGTGTCTTAACAGGGTCTTGTGAAGAGGAAATAACTAGATATTACTATCTTACACCAGTTACAATCAATACAAGCATAAGGGTACACATTCAGAAATTGTGATTAGGTGTCAGGGTTTCCACACTTGGACCTTGAAGCTTTTGCAAAATAACATCCATGTCAAAAGTGACGCTGCAATAGATGTGTGTTAAGCAGCACAACCTCCACACACAATACTTCTGTCAGACAGTAAAAAAGACATGTTAACATGTAGTCAAATGTTTCTGGAGGATAAATCACATAAAATTTCAGCAAGAATGATAGAAATTTGCAAGTAAAATAATAAGTTATGTGGTTCTCCTATTCCATCCCAAGATGTAGCAAGCTTGAGTAGTGATCTAAGGTCAAGGGCATTCAACAAATGCTCTTTCAGAAGGAATGATCTTAATGCCTATTCAATGCTCCTTCAGTGCCATTGTCTTCTTTTGCAGTGTTTTTCTTTTCTTTCCTTTTTTGGGGGTATCAAAGCCTATTTATATCTTTGTCCAATCATCACAGTATTTCACTGCATAAGTAGCAACATCACCTAGCCTAGCAATTTCGTTTCTACATCAGGAAAGTCTCTCAAATTACACACTTATCATATCATGAATTCCACCACCAAATGCTTTGAGAGATCAATGGTTTTAAGAATGCTTCAAAAGTATAGGAGTAAGGGACTTACACAAACGAGCAACCGGACCTTCTATGCCTTTTCTTCCTGGCCATTTCTTTCCTCCTTGGAGGTTGAAGCACAACTTTAATGGCAGTATCAAACACTGCTTTCACATTCTAAATCATGCAAATACAGAAACAAGTTTAGGTACAAATTTTAAAAGTCATAGCAACAATAAGTAGTGCATAAAAACAAAAATAGTTAAATTTAAAGCCACTACCTGTTGAGTCTTTGAACTGCACTCAATGTAAGCTGCAGCACCTATTTGTTTCCTCAGTTCTTCCCCCTATTACCAATGTGACATGATTGATAAATGGCATCATTTTCTTTACTTACAAACATAATAAATACATTTCTTCATACTTATCAAGTGAATAAAATGAAGGAAGCAAATTAAAAATGTAAACCTCAGCAGATGTTATGACATTAGATCCCATGTGATCAGCCAGATAACCCCGGTCTTCACGGAGATCTAAAACCAACAATTCAGTACTTTAAGTCATTATCTTCTTCCCTCTAAAATTAACGTAAGAAATTACAAAATTTTGCCTGTGCTGCTGCTTACCTAACTTTGTACCAACAAGAACAATTGGAACATTAGGTGCAAATCTACGCAGTTCTGGCATCCACTGAAAGAGAAAAGAAGGAATGCAGAAATGAGTAACTACTGAGTTATGGGGGCATAAATGCAGAAGTTTAAGAGCACATAAATGCTCTGTTGAAAACTGTCCATTATTGATAACTCCTAATAGCCTAATACAATGAAAACATGCATGTTCTACAGTAGTAAAGCCACATACAAGCCTAAACAATAATCAAACAGCTACAGACTTAGGCTTTGTTGGAATATGGGCCTAGAAATATCATCTTAGGAAAAAAATTTCCACTTTTCAAAATTTCTTTGAAGTAAACAATAGGAGTTGTTATGAAATAAAAAAATAACTGTTTAGTAATTCAGTTGCTTGCTAAAATGTCTGTGTAGATTTCATTTATGGATCAGTTTGAACCTGTTTGTTCCACTGTCTCTTTACATCCTTCCTGTTCCTAGGTTTTTTCCTCTTTAACTTTCTATGGTGATTTTCTTTTCCCTCTCTTTATGTAGCCATCAATAGCCAAAAGTCAACAAAGACATTGTGGCTAATATCAATCAAAGACCCAAGAGTAAACATAAACATAAACCAGTGATCATTGGAGCTCCTTTCAACCAACCACTCTCATTATGCAACTTGATTTCTCTGTCCTGTGATCTTATTTTATTGTTAAACCTATTGCTATATGATGTACACTTTCTGCAAAATCTCAAAAATTGAATTGCACACTTTAACATTTGGAGAGGGATACTACACAACTATTGCAAACGGCATTTTTTCAAAAACTAAAATGTGAGAAGGAAGGACACGGTAATGTAGAAAATGTTTCCCTTCATTTGGGTTTTATGTGCACTCCTTCAGAAAAATATTTTCAATTTTTCATCATAAACTTTATTCTTTAATTTATGTTTTCCTTTCATCCCATCTTGTCCCCTCATCCATAGAAAGCCTAAAGGAAAAGACTCACTTTCTGCAAAGTTGAATCCAAAACTAGAGAGAAGAAATAACATACAAAAGAAGGGAAAGCAAACATATATATGAACCTTCTTGAGAACATTTTCATAGCTAGCTCTGCTAATCAGTGAGAATGCTAAGACAAAAATGTCTGCTCCTCTGTAGCTCAGTGGCCTCAACCTGCTATAGTCTTCCTGACCTTTAAAACAGTGAAAAAAAGTGTATCCAAAGTTAAAGGATAGTGAACAATCAAAACACAGTTTTTGGACATTAAAGGCTCAAGTGGGAAGCTCCAAGTACCTGCTGTGTCCCATAGCCCCAAATTCACAATACTTCCATCCACAGCTACATTGGCACTAAAATTATCAAACACTGTCGGTATGTAATCCTGCAACACAAAAATAAAAGAGAAAAGAAAAGAAAAAAAAAAAAAAAAAAGTGAGCAAGAAGATAAAAAAAAAAGGGAAAAAAAAAAAAAAAAAAAAAAAAAAAAAAAAAAAACAAAGAAAAAAAAAAAAAAAAAAAAA
>Ga0099823_1003090_pt1 | contig 15541 bp, 8 predicted proteins | sample CowpearedBW_FD_76831 | JGI IMG/M metagenome (GOLD analysis project Ga0099823, IMG submission 76831) | Root nodule microbial communities of legume samples collected from California, USA - Cow pea red BW | ecosystem: Host-associated > Plants > Roots > Nodule | place: USA: California | collected...
AATAAAAAAATATATATATATATATATATATATATATATATAGAAAGCAAAGTTCAGAACAGATAAGTGTGGGGGCGTTGTAATGTTTTAGCCCCAAATGCCCAATCCAAAACTTGACACTGAACTGAACTCTCATATTCTGTTTCCTTTCTGCACCTTCCCACAACACTCTTCATCCTCTTAGTTCTCTCACAAAAACTAAACCAACACTAATGATTTCTCTGCTACCCTGTAACACTTTTCTTCAAACAACCTTTGTCTTCAACCCTTCAAAGCTTCCAAGCACTACCCAAACCCATGCATGCTTTATTCCACAAACCAAAACACTGCACAGAAGAACACAAGTGAAATGCAGCGCAGGAGAAAACCAGGGTGAGAAGCGTGCGTTTTTGTCACTGGAAGAAGCTGGTTTGGTCGAGTTATCAGGCTTGAGTACACATGAACGTTTTCTATGCCGTTTAACGGTAACTCTCTTAGGTCCATTGTTTTTCCGTATAAATAAAGAATGGTTTTTTAGTTTTTTTGCAGTTTAATACATGTTCATTAAACTGTTGAAATTTTATTTATTTGTGGTGCAGATATCATCCCTGAACTTGCTAAGAGTGATATCAGAGCAAGAAGGGTGTCCAATCGAGGAGCTCAACGCCGCCAAGGTTTGTGATTGGTTCCTCAAAGATAAGCTCAAAAGAGAACAGAACATAGGCTCTGCGGTTCTTCAATGGGATGATTCCGAGTTCCAATTTTAATTATTTAATACTCTTTCCCTTCTTAAGTCACGACTTTGATTGGATTATGCAAATCGAGAAAAGGGTGCGAATGTTTTTTAGATATTCAATTCTGATATTCTCATGGTAAAATGATTCGGAATATGTTTTTGCATGTCGCTCAAATATGTTCTTCTGTTTTTTCTCCTCTTCATAGTTATTAGATTACAATTTCAACCAGTGCTATTTTTGAAGGAGTTTCCTAGTTGACATCGTTGGCTTCCAAAATCTAATGATTCGTATTTCTTTGACATGACTTTAATGAACCTGATTCATTATTCTGTAGGGATATCTTAATTGGAAAATGCTATGAAGACATAGCACACTTCCCGATTGTGTTGAACAAAGAAAGACCAAGATCATAACACTTCACATTGGACTCAAAATAGCATTAGAAACATAGCTTGTATGTGCATGTTTCTAGTTTTCTGGTGTTTTCGTATGATTAATGACAATACTACTACACATTTAACTGTGTGTGCATGTGTTTAATGACAATTTTAATTTAAGAATTAGGTGTACGGGCATGTTTTGTTAAGAATCCAAATGAGTCGGAAGGCTCTTATTAGCTAAAGATAGTAAGATGAATAATCTATAAGCAGAAAAATCAATAAATCTATTATTTTAAAAATTTTGAATCGAATCTTATTCTGTGTTTGATTACGACTTATTAGTGTATTCATGAGCCTATATGTTTCTAGTTATTTGGTATCTTGGTTCAATGAAATGTTATATCAGATGTAACTGTATGTGCATGTTTATAGATTTTAGTTTTGTTGATATGTTCAATAACAATGCTTTTAGTTTATTAGTGTTGAGAGATAGATGAGAAGGGTAAGATTTTATTCTATTCATTAAGCGGATTCTTTAGTATTTCTTTGTTTCATATTACTGTTCTTTCCCTATGTGTTTTGTGTTCTTTTTAGGTTATGTTTTGTTTTGCTGGGCGGTTGGTTTAACCACTTTTCTTGATATATCTTTCTCTCATCTCCTTGGTATCTCCTTCCTGATTCTTCTTTTATCTTATATTATAAATGAAAAATGGAATTGGTTAAATTGTGTATGATTCTGATATGGTCAAAAACAATCTTCTTACAAATATGATTTCACCAGAAGACATTGTGAGACACATCTTGATTTCAAAGGAAGCCTTTGAAACAGTTTCTGAATGCTTTAGATAAAAACACTCATCTTGATAACTCAGTCTTATGAATGTAATTAACAAGTTCCCTGCAAAATAAAATTGCATGTATCAGGTGATCATATATTTTTGGATCACAAGCATCCCTACTTCCAATTTTCAACAGCAACAACAGCAATATATTATGTTCTGAATCGGCAATAATCTATGTCATATATTCATTTATAAAGCGTGATGAAATTGGTATTACAAAATTTATGAAACTTATATAGTTAATAAAATAAAATTATTAATTAAGATAAATAATAAATAAAGATAATGTTATAATATAAAATGATATTTTTATTAGAGAAAAATAATGAAATAAAAAATCTTTTAATGTAAATAATCTCAAAAAACATAATTTTTATTTAAAAAATGCTGAAGTTTATTTTTCAAATTTGTATTCTTTAACTTTTTTACGACCAATTAAATAAGGCTGAAGAATGTCTGTCACCTAGGGTACAGTCACGTGAGTGGGTAGAGAACGTAGTGTGCAAAATTTGAAAAAAAAAAATAGCAGCAAAAGTGACAAGAAAGTTAGAAGAGAAATATTTGAACCCAAATTATGTGGAAAATAAGAAAGCCTATAACACGTACCCTCTCTATTGCTCCATTTAAAATGGAATCATTACATTTGAATAAAGTAACAAAAGTAACAGCGTTTATCAGACAATAGCCGGTACTTCTGGATTCAGAAAGATTCTTCAAAGCATGTCAATTCAATAGTATATATATATATAGTGACGGATCTTGACTAAAAATATTGGAGGTGTCAAAATAATATAATTTTGAGATCATTATATTTCTTCATTAGTATACTGCTCTAAAAAATTGCTTCTGTACTGAATAATTTGACTATAATATTTCAAAATATGTGAAGAAATATAATATATTTTGTTTACATTAATAGTTTCCTTTTAATATCACTTTTTAATAATGAATTTATTCTTTTATTTTTTATCAATATATATTTTTTGTACATAATATTAAAAAATAATTTATCATAATTTAATAAAAAATTGAGGCATATAATTATTAAAAGAAAAATATATTATAGTTAAGTCACAATTAAAAATCAATTATGAAAAAAATACATGATACATTTTTTTTATATTCGTAAAAAATGAATAAGCAAAAACCTGATGAGATAAAAAAAATAATGTTTTCATTATCAAGTGAGACAAGAAAGGAAGATGATAAATCAGAAATGAAAGTAAAAATAATTTTGTGTCTAACTTTTTTTTCTTAAAATAAAAAAAAAATATATGAGATGAGAGATTAATACAATTTGTGAAAAAATTAAAAAGAAAATAAGAAGGAAAATAAAAATTATATTAATAAATATTTGGTTTAAGTACTCTTTTGATTTAGGTTTCCCTTTAACAATGTTAAGTTGGTCCTCCAATTCTTTTAGTCTCAATTTGGTCACAAATTTTTGAAAAATTAATGCAATTTGGTCTTTTACTTAAATTTCTTGAAACGGATAGATGATTCTTTCATTAAAATTGGAACTCTTAATATGAATGATTTGCTTTTTGATATGATTAATATAATCTCAGTGTCAATTTCTTGACAAAAACAGGAACCAAACAAGAAATTAAGTATAAATATTTTTATTCTTTATTATCTATTAACATTAAATATTGTGCTTTATAAAAGAAATAAAACCATTTAATTTTTATTAATTCCTAAAATATATTACCTAAAATTTAAAAAATTCAATAAAATTTTAATATTATATACATATATATAATTAAAAAAATTCAAAATTTAGGGAGGGCCATGCCCCTCCCTGCACCGATGAACATCCGCCCCTATATATATATAATCAATTAAAATATTACATAGAATATCAATCTTATAAAATAAAATATGTATAATAAGTTTAATTAAAAATATTTAAAAAAGTGACGTGACTAATGAATATAAAAAAAAGTTAAAAACTTAGGATTAAATATTTTTTCTTTATTTTTATTTAAAATTATTTAATTTAATTTTTTTTGTGTTTTGGTCTAATTTAGTTATTTAATTATAAAGATACATGAATTTATTTTTTTAATCAAATTTGTTAAATTTATTTAATATTTCAAATGCGTCTGATAATAACATTTGAGTTATTTATACTCTTTAATAATTTTAAATTCAATGTTAGTTGAGATATGTTTGATGAGTTATTTGTCAACAAAAAAATCAATGTTAGCTGAGAGATGTATTTGGAATAATAAATAAACTTAACAAAATTTGGTTAAACAGACTAAATTCACACATTTTTAAATTGAGAAATTAACAAAAAATTCAAATAAAGACTAATTATATTGTTCACTTAAAGACCAAAAATAAATATAACCCTAGACTCTACAAAGATTATGTTGCAAATGTTTCAAATTTAGTTCATAATACATATTTGAAATTATTTTCGTTTGATATTAATGAAAAAAATGACATTTTATAAAAGAAGTCATTGCACTATGTTAGAACTAAAATTATGTTCATCAAGATCATTATTCATATTTTTCAAAAGAACTAAAAGACAAATCATTTATTATTTTAAAATGCATGTTTATATGTTAAAATTAAAATTTGAGACATGTAAAGAATACTTATTACTTTTTACGACTAAAAAAATATCAAATCCAATCCTATTATATAAGTTTTTTTTACAAAATTCGAATATGGAATTGAGACTTGGAATTGAGTGTGTGTTTGATTCTACATCTAATTGTTATAGAATTTATTAGAATTGATTTTTTAAAGTAAAATTAATATGTGTTTGATTTTTAAAATTAATTAATTTTTTTAAAAAAAATTACGTTATTAATTCTTGCTTATACGTTATTGATAAATTGATTCAACTGAAATCGATTTTTCAGTACTGAACTAAACACATCCTAAACTTTTTAGAAGAAGTGTTCGATTCAAGATATAATTTTGATACTCTTGCACTCTTGTCTATTCTGGTTGAAGAGATTCACTATATAATCGCTTAAAATATACCAATATTATATAATATATTTATGGTATTTATGGGCCAACTTTATTGGATATCTGTGATTTTTTTTTTCTGATGATTGTACAGTATATATAAAAGATTTATTAATTTCTCTAAACTTTTTCTTATTTCTTCTACTAGTACTGAGGTTATTATCCTTGTCTTTGTTTTTTACTTATTAATGGGAAATAAGACTAGACGTACTTTTTCTTTTGAACATCTATTTTATCATTTTTCGATGGTAAAAAATCTCGTGCAGTGTATCTTTGTCAAATGTCTTTATCAAATGTACTTCTTGCTCAATGCCACACTCTACACACTCCCATTTTTTCTGCATCTCTTTTCACTCAAAATAATAATAATAATAATAATAATAATAAATATATATATATATATATTGGGTCCCACATCATTTTTTACTTTTTTTTTCTTTCACCTTTTCCATTTACTTGAAGCCTACCAAAATGTATCTTTTCTTAGCTTTTGTTTCTTTGTTGTTTTGGTTGATTATGTGGAATGAAACATGTTGGTTGGCCTATATAGGTTTAACTTTTTCTGTCAAAACATCACATTTTACCAAGGACCTAATGCGATATAAGATATTGAAATGATGAATAATCTCATGCGATATATATTATTGTATGTGAGTTTTTAGTTACACAGATGATTCTAAGCAGGAATACATACAAAATCACTAGCGATTACGTTGATTTATCAAATTGTAATGCAAAATATTATTTTTCTATCATTTTATACTAAGTCAAGCCACTCCTTTTTAATTAATGTGATAAAAAAATAATAATATTGTGAATCCCGAAATAACCTTATTTTAATTTTAATAAAAATTAGTATGAATTAAAATTGAAAGATGGTTGATTATGAAGTTATAATATTTATGTTTTGGAAATTATATTTTCAAAAACAAACTTTAAATTTAATATAATCACTATAACATTTTGTAGTCTAGATCATAATAAATTAGACAGTGATTGAATAAATGTGGCTCAAACATATAATAAACAACATTTTTATAAATGTTGCATAAATATCATAAAAGCTGTTACTTTAAATTATGTGGACAAAACCAGAAAAAAATGTGGTTTAAAAATGTAGGTAAAGTCTAAAAATTAACCTGAAAAAATTATTGTCAATTGTGAATATTTTAAGCAACGGTTTTAAAAGTATTATCGTACTAAACAGTTGTATATTACCTGTAGCTATACTCACCTATACCACGTCTACAAATATGTGTTATAATATTTAGATCAGGATTTTTATAATTTAGATTACAATTTTATGTCGTTGTTTAAAGTGATTTTTGTTGTAATGAATCAAATAATTAATTACAAATGATATTTTTTCTCACACACCAAATATATCTCCCTTGATTAAATTACTTACATTATTTTACCTTATAATTGGCGTGTACATTTATAAATAATCAGATATATTATGTAAATGTTTATAAGGTTTAATAAAATTTTATTTCATATTTCTTTAGTTTTATATCATTTTTGAATTATATAATAACATGGTATTATATTAATTATGTTTCTTTTTTTCTTTCACTACAAAAACAATGTTTGATCAACAAAAAATTTCGATGATCAAAAGTTGTTAGTTATTATAGTGATCAATTTATAAAATAAAAAATTACTGATTACTAAAATAATCACTATTATAAATAAAAAATTATAGTTGATCTTTAAATTAATTTTTAAAATTTAGTTATCAAGATTTTAGCTACCAAGATTTTTGTTACCAAAGGAATTAATTTTTAAGTTAGTCTCTAATTAATTAATTAGTGATTAATTTAACGATTAATTATAATTTTTTTATTCATAATAATAATTATTTTAGTAATGAATAATTTTTTATTTTGTAAATTAATATTTAAATTGATTACTATAGTAACTAAAAATTTATAACCACTAAAATTAGTACTTTGTTAACAAGACATTTTCTTATAGTGTTTTACACTGATACATTAGTTGAGGGAATTTAATTTAATATTTAAAAATAAATATCAAACGCAATTAATGTCTAAATCTAGCTTTGTAGTATGTTTAATAATCATAGTATTTTATTTTCTATAGTTATTTACAATTTAACTAAGAGCCAGACATTTAATAAAAATTATTTTCACTACACTTTTGAGTCATCTTCATAAATCGTTAGAAAAGGGAGTTGAAGAAAATGTATTCAACCCTCGAAGGTTAAAAATGGTAAAGTCTTAAATGGATTGAATTAAATATTTATTTAATCAATTTAATCTCTCCATATATATACAATTAAGATAATGGGCAAAGTAATAATGAACACTTCACACATTATTAAACCTTTTACATATTTACTCGAAAAACTATATTATGTCATAAATACTTTATATATGTATCTTACATTTTCTATTTTGTAATCGATTAAGTAGTTAATATTATATTACAATAATATTAAAACAATAACAAATAAAAATAAATAAAATTTCACCTGTCTATTCTCTTCAACACCTCAGGTAACAGTTTCATATTGTCTATTTAAAGAACAAAACCCTCCATGTAGAAGAAGCCAAAATCTTTTGTGAAAGTTGAAACAGTGCGAAAAAAAAAATGAAGGTCCTCTTTCTGTTCGTTGCTACAGTTCTGGTAGCATGCCATGCCACAGACTACCAGATGTACCCTCTCCGATTGAAAACCGGCCATGTCGGGCAGTACTCCACGGAGGTTTTATGCGCAAGTTGGAGGCTTGGCGTGGAAGCAAACAACCTCATCAAATGGAAAACCGTCCCAGAAACATGCCAACAGTTCGTAGCAGACTATGTTCTAGGCGATCAATACAGATCAGACTCCAAAACTGTTTGTCGTGAAGCTTATTTTTACGCCAAAACCCTCAACATCACTGACAAAGACGTATTTGTGTTCGACGTGGACGAGACTCTGCTCTGTAATCTCCAATACTATTCCAAACATGGGTTCGGGTACGTTTAAAGAAAGTGTTCTTTGTTTTACTTTGTTTCATGAGTTTCATGTTATGTTACGTATTTTCACAGGGTGGAGCGGTTTAATGCTACAGCGTTTGCAAACTGGGTTGCTGAAGGAGAGGCGTACGCGCTACCTGAGACTCTTGTGCTGTACGACAAACTCCTGTCTCTCGGCATCAAGGTTGTGTTTTTAACCGAAAGATTGGTTTCTCAGAGAGCTATCACTGTTGCCAATTTGAAGGATGTTGGATTTGACCAATGGGAGAAGTTGATTCTGAAGTGAGTTTCGTTTTTTCATGAGTTGTTCTTGTGGAAACAGATTTTGGTGATTAAAGTTGCGGACTTTAACATAGCGTGTTGTGTTTTGGTTTCAGGGATCCAGCTGCGTATGTTGGGAAATCAACACTTACTTACAAAGCAAGTGAGAGGAGGAAACTGGAGGAAAGTGGTTACAGAATCATTGGAAATGTTGGAGATCAGTGGACAGATTTGATGGGAAGTTTCAGAGGTTTAAGGAGTTTTAAGTTGCCTAATCCCATGTACTACATTGGTTGAGACCTGAAACCTTAACCTAACTTGCTCCTAAACCTATGAAATAAGATATGTAATGTGCTGATGAAGAGGGTTAGAGTAGGAGCCTAACTAGCTCTTTTGCATGACTTTGTTTAATTCTGAGTAATGTTTCTTGATACTTTTAGGTATTTGTCTTTAAAAATTATCTCTTTCTTTTAGTGGAATTAAGTTTTGAACAAAAACAAAACAAAACGAAAACGTTTGTTTAATGCTAAACCTAATGAGAATCTTTAGAACATTCTTAAACATAATATATATATATATATATTTGAAATTATATCAATTTAAAAAGTGAACTTCCTTATACAGTTTCATCACTCTTTAAGCAAAGTAATCTTTAATTGATTAAATGAAATTAGAGTGTTGAGTGTGAAACTTATTTGGTTGTTATTGCACTGCATCGAAAGTGGAAGTGTGAAAAATGCGATTACACGTTTTTGTAGCTTTTCCTGTGTAAATAAGAAACAAAAACTACTTTCTTACGTTAGTCTTTTTTTTTCTCTCAAAGTTTCTATTTTCTATTATCTGGCAAAGACCGTGAAAGAGAAATAAAAACTAAACAATTTTTATTTAAAATGGAATTTAGCCATTTATATTTTACTCATAATCTATTATATTACCATTTACTCAATTTAATGAGTATTATATACAATTTTAATTTTTGTAAAGCACGAATTGTCACAAAAGTATTAAGTTTGAATTTTTTGTGTTGGTTTTAAACTTTTCTGGAATAAATATCATTAAAAACTGAAAAAGAAAACAAACTTCTTTTTTCTCTAGTTGTTAATAATGTCTTAGCAGCAAGAAAGTGAAAAGAAGAAAAAATGGTCATGCCCCACCATGAATCGTTCCATTTTGAGCAAATTGAGAAGAAAAAGTTACACAAATTTTTATATACTTTTCCGATGAGTATATTTTCTGTCCGAAAAATATTTAAAATCATTACATTTCCATTGCTGATATATTCACATTGTTGTATCTTCTTAAGGAGAAGTATTTCAAATTACTGATATCATTCTACACGTAATCTCATTCATCATAACTGTTTAAAGTTGATACTAAGAAAATAAATTTACGAATTTTTTTATCTTTATTCAACATATACACTCAAATTTTTTATCATTAGTATTCTTACTATATCATAAAAGAGAAAACTGTACAGAATAAAACAATCATCACAATTAATTATTTTGATAACATAATAGATTAAATGTCTTTATTTTAAAACAAAACCCTTCTGTTATTAACATTTTGATTATGTTTGTATTGAGCCTATTTTTAACTTTCTGATACTTTTTCGTCCCTTCTCACGTGAAAGGATTTATTTATATTCAATTTCAATTTTAACTTTTTTTTTTCTTTATATTCAATCAAATGACAGTTACCAATTTTTATTTCCCAATAAAATCACTAGAAAGCAAATTTGCAAATAATCTATATCAACAGTATTTATTACAAGATTTGTTCATCATTCAGAATTCATAAGGACAATTCAGCTATTAAGAATGGAATGCACAATCTGAAATAATATGATTAATGCTAAAAACTCGGTTTTAAAAAACTAAAATCTATTTGTAAAAAATATTGTGGAATATTAAAAATCTACTCAAAATTCTGGAAATCAAATTCCATAAGTACTTTTTCAAAATTTAATAAAAATGAGATAAATAGATCTAAAAACTTAAAAACCCAGTAAAGATCGAATTTCAAGTCCGTTTTGCATGGGTGATCGAAATAGATCGAATTTCACCCTCCAAAACCTTTTATTTTTATTTTTTAATTAGATGTATTTTTAAATTTTTTAAATAATATATGCCTTTTCAAATTAAGTAGTAGAATACTAAAATATAATGAAAATTAAATTAAATATATTTTATTTTTTTATTAATAACAATATTTAATGTTAATAAATAATTAAATATAAAATCAAATATAATAAAGAAAAAAATTATTAAGATATTTTTTATTTTTCATTGTTTTTTTATATGTTATATTCATCTCTCGTGTTTAAATATTTTCTTTTGTTATGGAAGAAAGAAAAATTTAGGCACCCACACTTATAATTTTTGTCTTCATTTTTCGTATATTTTATTTTATTTTTAAAGAAAATAATGTAACTCTATTATTTAAATAGTTATAATGGTGAAAAATAAAACAATAAATTTAAATTTTAAAAATAATAAAAAAAGAATTACTGATAAAGATGAAAACAAGATAACATACTTTCTTTGTTCATCGAATAACTTTAAATATAAATTTCTAAAAATTTGTAAATTAATATATCCACATTAATAAAATGAAAGATGAATATTTTAAAAGTAATATGATTATTTATATTGAAAATAAAAAATAAGTGAAAAATTTAATTATAATTTAAATATTAATAAACTTAAAAATATTATAAAACGATGAACAATCATTATATGTAACTTTTTTTATAATTATAATCATATTAAGTTATATATATATATATATAATAATTAAATATATAAATTTTAAAAATATTATTTTAGCTTCTAAAAATTTTGATCAAGTTAATTCTCAAATATGTTGAATAAATAATATGTTTTGATATTGAGAAAGGTTACTTTGTGAAAATTATTTTTTGAAATGGTTTAATGGTGAAAAAATATGTAACAGTTACCTTACCTACCATGCTCTTGTTACTTTATTACTGGAGAGGCTGAAATTACGGGTACGGCATTTTGCTTTATTCTGAAGATGCTTCCTAATTATAGCTGCAGAAAACTCAGCTTTGTCATAATTCACTCATGTACTATGAATTTTAAATAATAAAAAAGTAGTAGTATAGGACAATCCTTTAATTTGTAGGTCAAAGAAAGGATCTGACACTACTCTATTCCCATTGGATAAACCAAATATTTTGCTTTCTTTTCTCATTCAAAATTCACCGTCGTTGTCCCACGCCTCCGTCGTTTCTCTGAAACTCTCTGCTACACCATGTACGGATTCAACATTTCAAACTGAAAAAGTAAAAGTAGCGTAACAAAAAGATTTTAATAATTTTTGTTTATAACTTGTATTAATATTTTTAAATAGATTAAATATGTTTTTATCTTTTAATTTTAATAAAAATTAAAATTAATTGTTTTTAATTTTAAATTAATTTATTCTCTTAATTTTATACGTGGATTTATTTTTTTAATCAAATTTTATTAAATTTTATTTAATATTTTAAATATATTTTATTATAATATTTTTGTTTGTTTATATTATTTAATATATTTTTACTTTAATATTAATTTAGAAAAATACATAAAATATCTAATAAACTTTAAAAAATTAATTTAAATAATTAAATTCACAAAATTTTAAAAGTTAAATTGATTTAAAATTTATAAAAAATGTTAATTTCAATTTTTATTAAAAATTAAAAGATAAAAACATATTTAATATTTTAACCAATTTTTAAATTTAAAAAGATAAAAAAGAAAAAATAGATAAACATTTAAAAATACTATAAATTGTAAGTAAAAGTTATCATGGTTATTGTATTAAAATTTTTCGAACCCTTCCTACATGTACGGATTCGTAGAAAGTTTATGAAAATTGTTATGCTGAAACTTTTTCTTTTTATATTTTCATTTAACAATTTTAAAAATTATTATTTTATTTTAAAATTTTCTTTATAAATATTTTTATTAATAAAAAATATTATTTATTTGTAAAGCAGGCTGTAAATAGGAAGTAAGAGAAAAAAATAAGTGTCAAAATATAATTTCTTAAATTTTTAGTTTAAGACGCAAACAAAAAATAAACAGGGTAAATTAACTTAAAATTATTAATTTTTATAAAAAAATAATGATATTTTAATTTATTTATTTTTAATTATTTTTTAATTATTTATTTTAATTTTTTCTAATAATAAAATACGATAATTTAAGAGTTATTAAAATGATAAACTAAATATAAGTAAAATAAAATAAGTTAAAATTTCATTATTTTTATCAAAATATAAGAAAACGTTTAACTATGAAATATTTAGGAAAATATTAAAAGCCATGTAGGGAATTAAAATTTAAAGCTGCACACGTTTTAAAAACAAAAACAACTTTTCGAAGTTTGGTTTTAGTTCATGCAAGTGGATTTCATGGTACACACGTTTGTAATTTTTTAGAAGAAGACATATTTGGTCTTTTCAAGGTGTATCGAATGGTACAAGTTTTAAAAGTTGCGTAAATTTGGCACGCCTTTTCGTACTAAACTTAAACCATTTTATTATACATGAATTGAAGTTATCGAAGTCCCATTAGATTATAATTCTGAAAAAACTAAATTGAAATTGTGTTATGTTTTAACCATTTTAGTTATGAAGAATTGATCATCCCTTCTTCATAATCTATTCTCCCTGCCGAGAATCCATTTCTTTCACTTCACATATATGGTAAAATGCAAAAAAGAGTTGAAAAAACGGAAGGGCCATTTGGCGAAGATACAATTACACCTATTTCCCACAAATTCGTTACTTCATTTCAATGGTGGACAAAAGATCTAATATAATGTCCAACATAATCTAAATCCATATTATTTTAGGTTTATTTAAATGGATTTATCCTAAATCAAAATCCATGGTTTTGGAATTTAAATCCAATCCATATAATTGGATTGGATAAATTTATGGATTTTCAAAATCTAAAAGACATTCCACTTAATTAGATTTGGAGTAAATATATATAGGATTGTTTTAGGGTTTTGAAAATCCAACATCATATTGCACTTAAGGTCCTCAAATTGAGGATAAACTTGAGGCATTCCAAAAAGAGAGTCAAACAGAGTTGTCACTGGCTAAAGATCAACCCGAGTTGTACCTAACCAAGGGTTCATCAAGTCGTCCTTGATCGAAATTTGCCCGACCAAAGATTGGCCACGGTTGTTCGACAACCAGGCAAGCTAATTTGACTAATTTGACTGGGTCAAAGGTCAGGCTGAGTCCGCTCGAGTTGGTTGTGTTGAAGGTTTGCAAGAGTTGTGCCCTAACCAAAACCCTTACTTGACCTTAGTCATAGGTTGGCACATCAAGGGTTTGCTTGTGTCGATTGCATTCAAGGATGAGCTGAGTCAAATAGGACCTAAGGTCGACTGGAGTAGGCTGAAGATGAAGGGTCCGCCTGAGTAAGCCTAACCCATATCTAATGGATGTAATGGTAGATATATCACATTGATCTCATTGAATTTAATCTTATTGACAAATTAGATAAAATTTAGTTTTAATCCAATAATAAATTTGATTAGAAAAAAAAATCAAATCTAGATGATCTAATTAAAAAATAATGTTAAATATGATTTTGATCCCTTAACTTTTAGCGAACATCAGAATGAGTCTCTCTTTGAAACTTTTGTTCAATTTAGTCTCCAAACTTTATAAATGCGTGAATTTAATTATTTTAATTAAATTTTGTTAAATTTATTTGACGTTTCAAACACATTGCATAATAGTATTTGAGTTGTTTATACTGTTTGACACATTTTTACTTAAATACTAATTAAAAAATGCGTTTAAAATGTCAACTAAACTTACCAAAATTTAATTACAATGACTCTAAAATCACGCACATGTTTCTAAGAATGAAATACTAAATTAGCGTAAAATTTGAAAGAGAAACTAATTTTAGTTTTTAACGAAAATTTAGAAATAAAAAACATTTTAACCCAAAAATATATATGAATTTTAATCTTAATCAATATTAACCCGATGAACTATATTTTTATCATATATCAAATCTATTTTATTGCATTTAGATAGAATCTAGATTGTATATTAAAAAATTAAATTCATACGGATCCTCACTTCATTCCACTCTCTTGATTCGAACACTCAACATTCTCGCTATCACTCGCTGGTCAACAAACTCCTTGAAACAAACAAGGTGTGTCAGGCCTCACGGTTACACATCTTAAACTATAGTAGCCTAAAAGATAACTATATTTTTTACTTTTTACAATTTTGGTTAATACCAAAATATTATCCTTGGTTTTGAAATATAAGTAAAATTAAACTGTCAAGTCCTATATGTCTAACAGTTTTGAAAGTAAGTGATACATGGTAACTTGTTGGATAAATTAGAGTTTGGCGGAAGAGAATCACTTCTATGACGATGACAAGATAATCGATTTTGGGAGCAAGATAATCAATTCTGTTAATTGATTTAATTTAATTGTTTTAAAGGAAAAAAATGAAGAGATTTGGAAATGTTGAAGTCACAAAATTATTCTTTATGAGAATTTCATTGAAAAAATTATACTTTTACAATTTTATTAATTACTTTTTTTATCTATTACATGTGTCAAATTTTTCCATTTTTTACAACTTTATTTTTCACTCTCTTATCTCAGCTCAAATTCATTCTAGATGTAATGATATACTACCTAACAGTTTTTATTTTATTAATATTTTAATAAAAAAAAATTGTAAATAATTTAATTACGTAATATACGAAAATCAGTATTTTAACTAATTTTTTGATGTGAAATTACTGTATTATTTTTGTTTTAAAATGAAATTTGATTTAATATTTACGACTTTCTTATAAGTATTATTCGCATTTTTAGTTAATTTGTTATTCTTGCCATGATCTGAGTTTTGTTAGTAAAATAATGGTTTAATTAGTCTATTGGTACTCACTTTCGTTCAGATGTATGTCACTTTGATATCTATTTTTTAAAAAGTGTCAATTGAGTCATAACTTTCGGAAAATTTACTCAATTAAGATCTTTTCAAGCAAAAATGATTAACGTGTTAACTTTATTCATGACTTTTGTCATTAAATTTTAATATAAATATCAATACTTAATTTTTTAAGTTATTTAAAATATTAATACTGTTAACAGTGACGGACCTAGGAAGGGACAGGGGGAGCCATGGCCCCCCAACGTTTTTGATTTTTTTTTATTTATATTATATGAATTTTTTTTTTGTTTTTAATTTTTTAAATTATTTATAAGAAATTTAATGTTTTGGAATTTTTTAAATAATAAAAATATATATTAGGAATTGATAAATATTAAAATAGGTATCTTTTTATTTATTTTATAAA
>Ga0099823_1003096_pt1 | contig 15530 bp, 8 predicted proteins | sample CowpearedBW_FD_76831 | JGI IMG/M metagenome (GOLD analysis project Ga0099823, IMG submission 76831) | Root nodule microbial communities of legume samples collected from California, USA - Cow pea red BW | ecosystem: Host-associated > Plants > Roots > Nodule | place: USA: California | collected...
AAAAAAAAAATTTCTCTTTTGTGTGATAATCAGTATAAATATATATATATATATATATATATATATATATATGAACAAATAATTAAAATTGGTGTTGATATTTAAAGGTAAGCAAATAATAACATTATTGGCACTGAGTGCTATTCAAGAAAGGGGGAAAACCTATAAGTGGAGCTAGTTAATCAACCCTTTTTCCCTTTTAAGATGAGAGGGATCGCTCTGTAGGACAAGGTGACAACAAATATCAGACAGCAAAGGATTGTAGATCCTTGATTCCTCCAACCACAGGTCGCATGCTATCCCAATTCCCAATGGACAATTGGAAAATGCAAATCATTAGGCACAGACGGGGCAGAGCTTCATTTTTCCTTTCGCTTGTCTCAACTTGAGATGACAGATGTGTGCTGGCGCCCCATTTACGACAACAGTAACATGCCACACAACTCCTTAATTTAATTCCAACGACTTGACAGGGAACAAAGTAAGCTCCATTCCTGGTCCTTGGATCAATGCAGGTCTTGCACGGATTCTGCTCCCCTAATCCAAATTTATCAGATGGTAAAATCAATCCGTCCAAAATGGTTAGAGCGTATTTTTTCCGACGAAATGTTTAAGTTCTTCCTTTGCTGCTTCCATCACTACCTTAAAGTCTATTCGAGTATACCTTCCCCTGAAATCCATAATTAAAAGTTCAGTTTTACCACGTTGCTCCAGTGAATAATATAAAACCAGCAAACAATAAAAACAAAAGATCAAATTATAATATTTAGCTTTTGTTTGGAAAATATGGAAGGAACAGTTACTGCTCACTAGATTTTCCTTCTCCTTTTGTTTCCCAAACAAAGACTAAAAGTTTTGGAACCACAAATCATGAGTTTGTCTAATGATACTGACGCAAGCGTGCAGTGTTTTAACTCAACAATATGCACAAACAGTATTAAGGTCATCAAATAAAAAAAATACAATTTCTATGTACCAGAAATGAGTTTTACTCCATGTTGTTGAAGGATACGCCGGGCTTGCAATTCCATGCATTATTCTCGCAACAGCTCTTGGCGTAAATTGGGCCTGCGAATTGCTCTGTAAAAAGACCTGTCGATAACCAAAGAAACAAGTAACTTTTAAGGAGAATTCTTCAATATATGATATATTTAGATGATGAGAATGTTCATGTGACAACTTACCTTTATATCCGCTCGTAGGAAAGGACTGCACATGTAAATACCACTATTTTAGTTCAAGATAATGGAGCATATAGCATAATCAACATATTATGTTGCTACTTGCTAGAGAACTTTAGAATTTAAGTTCGCGATGTTTGAAGCCATTCATAAGTTAATTTTGTTCTCTAGTACAGAACCTAGCTCGGAAATTAGAAAAAACCTGCTTTGGCCATCAGTTTTCTTGCAGAAACCAGTATTATCAACTCCAGAAAAATATTCCAATATTTTCCTTTGCAAGCATGGTGTGTGATTGGTCCCATTGCAACCTTGCATCTTATCACATAGATTTAATGCATAATATACAGCACTAAACATTGCATCCATTTTTTGTACCTACTCAAAGAAAGAACCATGGGAAATTAAATCTAATCAAATCATAACTTAGTTGACCACACAAACATGAAGAAAATGCAACTTATGAATTATCCAATCATCAATTCTAATGACATTGCATACCAATACTTCAAAATCGAAAAGGAAAACCAATTGAGCAGAGGATACAACATCCCAGATGAATATAATTTAAAAAAGTACAAAAATGAATAAATGTACCACAAGTTTGTCAGAATTTACTCACCTTACAATTTTCAACTTCTGATAACCATTGGGTAATATCTTCTGATAGTGATAACAAGTCTGTAGGGACTTCAATGATCCTATAACAGTAGGCCATGTCCTTCATTTCATAAGTTATTTCTCCCATCAACTGAGAATATTTCACAAATAATGAGGTCAGATTGTATTTACATTGCTTCCAATAGAGCTACTACGCCAAATGGATTAGGTGCATATATGAATTAAATTAAATTAAATTATAAACATTTTATTTTGAAAACAATGATGGGCAAGACTAAACTCTTAATGAAAAAAGTGCAGTACATGGCTATGCCTAGCACATACAACGATATCTCCAGATCATAAAATATACAGCTGCAGTACTGAACTTATTATGTGAAAGATTTTCAAAACGAGGAAAACAGTTTTTTAGATGCCATACGTTTTTATGGATAAAATATTATAAATCTACAATATAGTAACTATTTAAACATATTTGTTAAGCGCACACACGTGAACTCAAGAAAAAAAATTATATCCACTAATCCAAACCTTCAGGTCGTACAACTGATTTGTTAATTCAACTGCTGTAACCCCCATGTCATTTGCCACAGTAGGGATGTCAAAAGTATATTGCCCACGCTTATTTTCAGATCTGAAAAATCACACAACAACGATTCCATTAAACAAAAGTAAGAGTGTAAGTAAATTAAACTGCTTCTCTAAAGATCAAAATCAGGAACCAGGTGTCATCACCAGATATACCTTCCCTTCAAAAAATTAAAGTTGGAATCATAAACCATATTTATCGCGGTTAACAGCGTTAAGATAACTTGCAAAACAGTACCATCCAGGGGGGAAAAGGAAAAAAATTCTGGAAAAAGTGAAAGGACGCGAAGTTTAATATGCTTTGATATTATTACCTTTTTAGAATTACAGCTATAGCAGATACTTTTTGGGCAAGTAATGGCGGAGTAGTCTGCAAAATGCCAAAAGTTAAAAAAAATAAGCAACTTAATGATTATTGAAACGGTCAAACCATACTTCGTTTTCTGTACTTCAGATAAAATTTAACAAACATAAGATTAGAATGTCCTATATAAACCATCAAGTTTAAATATATAGATTTAGGGAGACAAGTATTCATAAACTTCTTCATCTTGTGTGACAAATTACACGTGCAGGGATGTGTCTGGCAACACCTTATGGAAAGCCAAAGTGCAAGTTGTATTTATCTGTGGAAGTAACTGCAAGTACTGCACATTGCCCAACTCCAAGCGTGTCAGAAGAGTAAGCATCACCTGAAAAAGAAAAATATAGGAAAAATGTTTTAAACTGTGGACCTAGACGAAAATAGTCAGCATACATTTTCTAGATTTCCTTACAGGAACAGGTTTCATTATTAGCATGTTAATCATTACTAGCATGTTAAATATTGTATAAACGGACAGATGACTGATTGTTACAACTATATATGATTGTCAAAAAAGAATAATTTCTAATCACGACACAGAAACCCACCTTATTATCTGGTTTGAAGTCAATCTTGATTTTACAGGCTTCAGGTAAATAGCAAAGAGATAAAAAAAAATTGTACGAATAACGAGATTACCTACTTATAATATGCTAAAAATGGCGTTTTGACATAGCATGCATACCCTAAAGATCTCCTAATGAAATCATGTATTGGAGCTACCAAAATGTGAATATCTCTCCCCCTTTGTTATCATCAAAATATGAACATGATTGACTTCTCAACAAGATATCCGAAGTTTTAATTGAAAATAATTTCTGAGTAATCAAACAATAAATTAAAATGAATTGTAATATAGAGTAGAGGACCTCTTCCTTCATATCGAGCCTGCGTGAAGCAGATTCTTTGATTAATGAACATATTTTCCCACAGGAGTTTTTATCAGCAGGAAAGACTTCACGCAGAAATTTGTTCACAGCATATTCGTCTACTCCTTCACTGAGGATAAAAAATTGCATCACAGAACAATTTGACGGCGAGAAAAATAAAATTGAAAAAGAATTGTGTTACCTGTACATAAGACTACGAAGTTTGAAAAATGTCTCATCATCATAAAATAGGTGACAGTAGGACAACCTCCCATCCCTTCCGGCACGTCCTATCTCCTAAAATATCAATTTCTTTTAAGAAAAGCATGTGCTAGAATATCTTGCCCTACTACTAATAAAGTTTAGAAGAAATTATGTACCTGTACATACTCTTCCAGACTTTCAGGCAAACTGTAATGAATTACCTAAACACAGACATGACAATGGAGTTCTAGCATGAATTACTGTTATATCCAAGATCATATATATCAAATGCAAATATGTAGTGTGTAAAATACAAGACTAAAGCGTACAAGTGATGCTCGAAGACATCATTTTTAAATAGAACTATTAACTGTAAAATACAAGACTAAAGCGTACGAGTAATGTGTTGCAGGTGGCATCAATTGTCTCATGATAGAGATCAAATGGGCTGGGTCACAATCGAATCGTGGCGCAAAATTGCATCCTAACTAATGGCTATAACTTTTGGCCTAGTGGTGAGCGCTCGATTCTAACAATTAGTATCAGAATAAAGATCACGAGTTCGATTCCTGGTGAGCAATTGTTAAGGAGGAGATTGTTATGGGTTGTACAATTGTCCCGTGACGGAAGCCAGATGGGCCAAGTCATAATCCATGAGTGGAATTCCTAGTAGGACAATTGCTAAGGGAGAGATTGTTGCAAGTGACATCAATTGTCCCATGGCAGAGACAAAGTGGGCCAGGTCACAATCGAATCGTGGCAAAGAGTTGCGCCCTAACTAATGGCTATAGGTTTTGGTCTAGTGGTAAGCGCTCGATCCTAACATGATGCTCAAACATCATTTTTTAAATAGAACTATTAACTGAAGAACTAAACACATTAATAAGAACATTAGTAAGAATAGATATCAAGAAAACACATAACCATCACTAACAACCCTTTATCAATTTTTTATCATTTTTTTATAAGTTTCTTATTATAATTATTCATTATTTCTAATTATGTAAGCTGACAATTTAATCTTTATAAATACTAGAATGTTTAATAATGTTGGAATAGTTTGAATCTTTAATTTATTTATTTACCAAGTTAGGTAGGTTGACACTTTAATTTTCTATTACTATATTTATAATAACATTGGTGAAATAAGAGAACACTTTGATTGTACTATTATAAAAGAAATAATAGAGTCAATACTCTAATTATTAAGCAAAATAAATCAAAATAACAAAAGATCATTCAGTGAGTCAATCCACTAACCCATCAACCTGTGACGTAAGTCAGGTAACAAAATTTACGACTCACAAAAAGTAAGTCCGGTTAAACTAATTCATCTTTAGCTCATCATATGGTGAGTTAATTCATGTGAGCCGCTTGGCTCACTTTGTCACCCATATTTGGATTTTAACCATAAATAAAAATCTTGAAGAAGAACCGATTGTTTATGATACAGCCAGATTTCAAAGGTTTGAAGCATAAGACATGGAAAAGCAGGTTATCATGCAATAAGAGAACAATAAGAATCAGTGAATCACTATATGATAGAGGACTTCTATAGTACACCAGTTCATGCAAATGAATACAGAAAACAATAACAAGGTGATAAGCCTTACAGCTCCAACATCACTTTTATCTAGCCCCATGCCAAATGCCACAGTGGCCACAACCTTCAGAAAAAACATAAGTTATCAGTGACAGAAACTAAAACGAGGAAACACAAAGAAAACCCGTATATCACCCGTGTGTTGCATTGGAAAATTAAATGAAAGATTACTAAAATTATAATAACAATTATATTACCCGTTTGTTACATGAAAAAAATAAATTAAAAATTACTTAATAGAATAACAGCACGTTAAAGTATAACATTTTAAAATTTAGCAAAATATATCACAAAATATCCTAATGACACGTGATATAAACATAATTTCAATGAGGAAATTTTTTATTAGCAAATAAGTAGTGTTTGTTAAGGTAAATTAAATTTTAAGAGTACTAATCTTCAATACAGAATTAATAAAACATTTAACTGTTGTAAGAAATATAATTTCTACCATTCACGTAAACCTAAATAAAATTAATTTATCTAACATTCACTTGTATAGTTTTTATACTCACTCGTGGTTTTCAATTTGAACTAAGCAACTGTGAATTTATTTCACCATCCATTGGACATGATTATACTTTAATGTGATATATTACAAATAATTGTTTTAAAAATTGATATTTATATAAACCTAGATATTTACAGTTATATAAATCTAAATATTTATGAACATATAGTTTACTTTTAGATTTAAATTTTAGTATTTTTCAGTTTTCTTGTCAAAAAATTAATTTTCAACAAGTAAAGCAATTCAAACTCTATGGATATTTAATCATTATAGTTTGTAAGAATAAAATTAGAGACAATAAAATTTATAAATATTTATATTGTAATAAAAAAGTATAGTAATTATATTTTGTATGTTAATTTTTAAACATGTATTTTGCATGCGTATACTTCTGTTTGTTTTATTATTCAACCAGAAAGAAAACATTTTCAAAAGGTATTGCTGAAAAGATTAAAACCAACCAATATATCTAATTTATATATTTAAACAAAATGAAAAAAGAAATTTAAGTATTTTTCCTTTATCGATATTTATTTTAATGTAAGAGAACTATTTTATGTACTATGTAAGAAATATATATATATATATATATATATATATATATGCACTTGTCACAAATTCACAATATCTCTGATTAAATCATAAAATTCGTCTCACCACTCTGATCTTGTTGGAATTAAACAAGTCCTGTACATAGCTACGTTCCTTTGCAGTGATACCACTATGATAACTCTACATGAGAAATCAATCATCAAGTTTAACTCAGTGCCAAGGATTGTACAGAAAGACATGCAATGTAAAAGAAAAATCCAAAGCTAACCTTTGCCAAGATACTGTGATCATTCAAATATCTGCTAACTTGATCGGTTTCGTACTGGAACAAGAAGATGTGTCATTAATTCCCACCAACATAGAAACTTTCCTATTTATATTCAATTATCAACTATAGAAAACGAAATGTTAAATCTGAATCATATGGATCTCAGTAACTGCCTTTCTGCCAAAAATATTATACATATAAAATGCTCTGAGCTAGAAGCGAGAATATATTGCAATCATAGAACTCCCGTACTTGAAAGTTGGCAAAAAGCAGTCCATATACACACCTGAAATTTGCAGTATATAATGATGCTCTGAACTTCCGCAAAAGGAGGAGACTTTATCAAAATCAGTAGATCTTTCATTCTAATATGTTCAAAGATTTAAAACATAAGTTTAACAAAGTTCACATAATGAAAGTATACAAGCTAAGTAGAAGCATATAACTTGCCTGTTTCTGACCATAGACACTGATAAATGAAAATTATCCCGAAACTGCGCCTTCTGAATAAGATTTGACTGAGGGATATCTAGAGCCGACATGATGGCATCTAAAGTTGTGGTAGTAGCAGTTGCTGTCATTGCAAGCACAGCACGAACATTAAGTGTCTTACGAAGCAAAGATGCTCTAAGTCGCATAAAAGACGGTCGGAAATTGTGAGACCTGTAAAAATGTTTTCAAAATCTCAAGATCAAACATAAAACAGATTAATACCACAAAATGACATAGGAATTCCCTCACCATTCAGATATACAATGTGCTTCATCAATAACAACAAGTGAGATGGCTGGCAAAGAAGAAATGATAGACAGAAACCCTTCATTCAGAAACCGCTCCGGTGAAACAAAAAGCACCTATGTAAATCAAAAATTTAAAACATCAATAAATCTGAACATGCAAACACGTCATACAAAAATGGCCTGCAAACAATAAAACCATTTTATGTGAAAAATCAGTGTCAGTGCTACACAATCTAAGCCAAAGTTGCATTCATACGTCTAGTTGTTGAAAGTCCTACCTTTATCCCCCCTTGTCGAAGCTGCATCAGTGATTCAGAGGCTTCTTCAGGTGTCTAATATTAGTAAACACAAAGAGATTAATTAAACACAAGGAGATGAAATAATAACATCGAACATATCAGTATGCATTTTTAGGAGAAGAGAAAATAGAATTAAGTTTTCCCCGTAAATAAAAATTAACTTGTATAGAAGTTAAACTTAGCTTTTAAAGAAGTTCGGTGAGAAAGTTTATTTAGAAATTAAAGCCCGTAAGTTGATTTTGTTATAAGAGAAGAATATGCATAAGGATAACACTTGAAGAAGAAGAAGAAAATAAGAAACTACAATTCATTAAACCTCAAGTCAAAATCAACTTATGAGGCATAACTTTTGGACAAGTAAACTAAAAAGGACCTCTATGAAAGTTAAGGGCATTTTAACATTAGCGAGAAGCTGATGTCATTTACCCGCATATTTCTTTTTCAGTAAGTACTATTGTCGGAGAATTTGAGAGAAGGAGAAAAACTAGAGAGATCTTCACCAATGAACTAAATGCTGACCACCCAAGAAAATTTGACACCACACTCGTTCCAAAACCTTCAAACGCACTTACACTCTAACAACTAGTTCCGAACGACCTAACTTATCACATTCTTTCTTTTTCTCATATAAAGGTTATTCAGAAGCTTAAACAAACAGAATCAATCAACCAACACTGCACAAGGTAGAACGTATAACACACCTGAGTACTAGATAGAAGACCACCCCTAATCACATAAGGCAATTGCCTCAGCTGATCAGTCATCAAAGCCACCAATGGACTAACGACCAATGTAATCCCAGGCAAGATCAGAGCAGGCAACTGATAACACAGCGACTTCCCGGCGCCGGTCGGCAAAACAACCGCTCCTGACTTTCCAGCAAGAACCATCTTAATTGCCTCAACCTGCCCGTCTCGGAAACAATCATAGCCATAAACTAATTTCAAAATCTTCACCAAATTCTCCTCCGAAGGCTCATCAAGCGCCGCAGCCGCAGCCTCTTCCACTACAGCGCAATCAATCTCACGAATCTTACAACCCCCTCTCTGCTTCAACTCTCCAATATCCTTCTCTTCCCCTTCCCTTTCGTGCTGCGATTTGAATTTCCCTCTCTTGTATCTTTTCCCGCCGCTTTTTCCCTTCTTGTTCAGGAACTTCCTTCGCTTGCCACTCAAGTTTAGCCTCACGAAGTTCCCATCGCCGCCGCTGCATGGTCGAGGCTTAACAGTAGGCATAGGCGCGCTGGCACCTATCAGGTTCGGAAGCCGCGTCTTTCCGCGTGTCCTCGCATCGGTACTATTAGCGCGTGAATTGGACGCGGTGGGAGTAAGAACCGGTTCGATTCCAGAAGGTTCTAGGTTAATGAGCGGTCTTCGAATCTTCGCGAACGAAGCAGAGTGGGAGGAAGAGAAGAAACCAGCAGGGAGGGTTTCGATGGAGGAAGAAACTGAAGGCGCGTCGGAAGGTCGCCGAATTTGGAAGGGGAGATCGGTGGGAAGAGAGAGAGGGGTTTCCAGGACCGGGTCGGGTTTCGACGGGGCTTTGGAGGATCCAGAAGGACCTGGTTTTGATTTTGAGGGTTTGATTCTGATTCGGGATTTATTTGACACCACGAGAGGTGGTGGTGGCGGCCGCGGTGGTGACGGACTTAAATTTCTCGGAGGAGTTGCGGAGATGTGAGATCCGTCGGAGTCTGAATCCGACTCCATTCGAAATTTGTTGAGTCGGAGCAGAAGATGAGTGAAGAACGGCTTAAAGAACAGAAAATGGGTTATGATGATTAGTAAATAAAAAGCTAGTTCCCGCCGATGTTCCCGCCAGTTTTGTATTTTGTATTTCTTTTTGTATTTTGGTGTAGTGTTTGGGTTCAGGTTTTGAGTGCTTCTTCCTGCACCTCCATGTCTTTTTTTTTCTGCACCCCATAAAAGTTGTCCTTCTTATACTATTTCTCATTAAAAATATAACAAAAGTCCCTACACCTTGTTATTGTTAATATTTTCTAAATTTGATGTTTCAGAAGGTATTTTCGTATTTCAAAATATTTGAACGCTACAAATTGGAAAATCTTTCTTAAAATTTCTAAGATACATCCTTTCCAAATAACTCTCTTGACTTACTGTGAAATCAAAAGCACCAAGGCCATAAAAAGTATGTGTGTGCGTTGACTTGTCATAAAATTCATTTGCATCTCTAACATATTTTTCCTCTTATCAACACCTTTTGTGCAATTATGCTTAAATATTGTGTGTTAATTAAATATTTTTTATTTCTTACATTTGAATATTTATTTCTACTCTTTTATAATACTTTCATTTATTATATATTTTCTTTTCACGTGAGAATTGTGTGTGTTGATTTGTCTTAAAATTCATTTGTATCTCCAAGATATTTTCCCTCTTATCAACACCTTTGTGCAATTATGCTCAAATTATGTGTGTTAATTAAATATTTTTTATTTATCACATTTGAATATTCTACTCTTTTTTAATATTTTTATTTATTATATATTTTCTTTTCACATGAGAATGTTTAACACTCTAAGTGTTTAATAGCACGAACCTTTCATTTAATAAGTAATATAAATAACTTATCTTCTTTATTCTATTATTGTTAATTTTTTTTTTCATTTGAAAAACTCTTTTGTTTCGCTAAAAAAAATTATTATCTCTCAACCATTTGACCGGGTTTATATTTGAAAATATTTCTTAGATCTCTAAGATTTTCTTCCTCTTATCATACTCTTAACTATACATTTAGTTTCTTTTATGTGATTTCATTCACTGGTCTATCAAATTGTTTCCATTTGACCATTTTTTTTCATGTTTTTATTTTGTTTTTTATTTTACTATTTTGATATTTTTTATATAATTATTTTTATTTGTTAACTCATTATCATACTATAGTTTTTTTACTATAATTGTGTAAATAAATTTTATTTACTATAATATAATAATTTAATGTAATTGCCATGAATCTTTTTTATCACCCTCTAACATATATTATAGTTCAATAGATGAAATATGTACGTTAAATTTCAATTATTATTAGTTTAATCTTTGTTCTTTGTATGATTTTGATCCAGTGATGTATGATAATTATTATTAATGTACAAAAGAAGGGATTTCATTAGAATTTAAAAAATTTAAGTAAACATACATTTAAAATATTTTTTAATTTAAATATTTATTTTTCTTTTATATATTTTTTAAATTATTTTTAAATTTTATCAACTAGGTAACATTAAGTTTTGCAAATTCAATAAATGTTTTAACTCTCATGAATTTTTATTTGGTATTGAAATTCAATAAATTTTTATTCAATAAAGTGAGAATGGGTACAAGTAAAGCTGTCAAAATGGGTTAGAACCTGCGAGACAACCCAGCTCATCATGGGTTCGGGCCAAGTTGGGTTGAAATTTTTTTATAAATTTCAATACGGGTTAATTTTTTACCCGACTCATCTGAGTTGAACCCGTGGTGAGCCGGGTTGATGATAAAAGGGTCACACAAGTGTTTTTTTTTTATTAAGTTGGGTTTCACATTTGGGTCATGTTAAGTTGTTTTTTTATCCAACACATAAATAATTTGTATATTTTTTATTTTGGTTTGTATTTTCATTGTATTAAATTTTATTTAGATTTTAATTAGAACTACAATTTAGTTTTGACTGAAAAAAAAATAAAAAAAAAATAATACTTTTTTTGATTAAGTAAACCCGTGAGCCAACCCGTGGTGGGCCGGACCGGGTTCAAATTTTTTTGGCTCGTTAAAAAGTGAGCTGGGTTGGGTTGGCTCACTAAATCAATAACCCGTGGTGGGTTGAGCCGGATCGGGTCAGGTTACCCGTTTTGACAGCTCTAGGTACAAGTATATACTCGTTACGCGGTGGAGATATGGATGATACAAAAATTTGGTACACGTTACGCTTTGGTATAGGGATGAGGATGAATTTTTTTTCTCTATGGATGGGTATGTGATAGCGAAACCCATTCGCACCCTGCTTGTTGCCATCCTTGGATAGGTGTTTCAATATTTTGTTTCATGAGTTGACTTGACTTGCCTGATAGATATTTGTCTAGTATTTTTTGTGTTTTTGCATGACTTCTTTGATGCATTATGTTTGACTCGTCTAATGCTTTGTCTCTTTGTTTTTCCGATGTTTGTTTTGACTCGTTTGCTCCTTTTAGCACTTTAAGTTGACTTGTTTGGTCAACATCATTGTTTGATAGATATGTCTTTTAACAACATAGGTTGTTTGATCCAGCCTTCAACTAGTTTAAGCATTGCTTTTAACTAAGCTCGTCTAAGCCTTACTTTTTCATCTATGTATTTATTTCTTCAAGCATTAACATGTTCTTTTTTTTTTGTATGCCTGGCTTAAACTCATTGAACACACATTATCTAAACAAAAGATATAGATATGCATATTAATTTTTACAAGCAATCAATTCATGACTTCCTGGGTTGTCTAATGGTCATGTATGCATGTCTAATGAAGTCTATCACTTAATTGTCCTTTCATATGTCCAAAGCTTTATCTAAGATATAATTGCAACCAATCTAAGCTTATCTGGAACATGTGTATTGTCTTATCTCCCTTGTTTCATCATAAATTTTGTAATCATAAAAAACCTACTTATTGTCGGACTCGTCTAGTGGGGTTTTCTAGTGTCTAATTTTAACATCTTCATGGTCCATGCTTGTAAACTGATTTAAGGTGATGAGTGACAGTAGAACTGGCTTCATTTCTACTCCCTTGGTTGGCCTAGCTATGCTAGGGCAAAGTGTCTTGGACCTTGTTGGTGAGCATAGTTTACCAAGAGTCTTCTCTTTTGATTTTCTTCAGGATTCTTTGTTCCATTGACTTTGTTTGATGTTGTTGTGTCAAGATAGGAATGGATGACTCTTTTTACTGCTTTCTTAACCTTTCTTATTGATTTTGTTTTCTTATCTTGCTATTATTTCTTCTGGTTATTCTTTCTATCTCAGGATCAAGTAACAAGCCTTCAACCTGTCTCCTGCTTTGCACAAAAGAAGCAACTCAAAAGCAAGTGAGCACAAAAGAGTAACTAACAATAAAAATTTAAATTGCTAAATATATACACATATTTACAAGAAAATCCAAAATGATTATAACTATTGATTATCTTGACAAAAATCCTCGACAATGATGTCAAAAACTTGTTGTTTGACAAAAAAAGTGTCGTATCTACAAGGACTTGTTTAGATTCTCCAATAACTCAAACATCTTAGTTTGCAATAAAACAGTACTTTTGTAGTTTATAATGAAAAAGTAAAACAATATATGATTGAAATGGAATTAACTAATAAAAATAAACGTGTTGACATTGAACTTCATTGATCTTCTTTTACTTCATTTTTACTAATTCACTATATACTAATACCATCATCCAATGTTCCTAAAACTATTTGGCTCATTCTAAATCAATTCCTTGAGTTTAGAACCTAAAGATTTCAAACACAATGCTACTCCTCAAATTTTGATGAATGAATCATCACTTTAAGTGCATGACTTAATCTAAGCTAAAGCATTTAAATCTATTCCAAACATTCAAATACATTATATGACTTGATTGGACCATATATTTAAGATTAGTTTCCCAACTCGATCTAAATAAGTGAAATAAAATGAGTGGTTAGTTCATCCAAACAATCAAGAATAAACCACATCATTAACACTACATAAAAGCATTTATATATATGAAATCTGAAGTAGTATAGAGAATCAGAAAAGTTACATCCAACCTCAACACAAGAGAGTTCAACTACTCATAATGATAACTCGAGTTACAAGAATATGAAGTTGGAGTCCCTCTCCCATGTCTCTTACATGGATCTTACAAAAGTACAAAGAAAAGTGTCTAATGATATCTAGAAAATAAGCTTCCTAAAATAGAACATTACTCTATTTTTATAGACATTAAAATCATAACTTAACTCTTTCTCTAATGATCAACACTTGAAGTTTTCTCCCTTAAAGAGTTTTCTTCCATGGTTTAACTTCTTTGTTTGGTGGTCAAGGTCTCCTGTTGAAGGTTTCTTTTTGTCGCTCAACACCTTTCTTCGTTGCTCAATTGTGAGGGTTGGAATTAAATTCTACTTACTCATCTTACAATGCTCAACATCATTTTTGAAGCTTAGTTGCACCATTTTTTAGGTCTTGGAAAAAGTGCTGCATTTTCATAAGAAACTCATTAAACTTAAATCTATCTAATTCTTAATATCTCATTTTGTAATTTTAAGCCAAGGATGGTTGATTTACTCAATTTGTGTTGATTTCATGCATTTCAAGTGCCAAAACATATATAAAATCAAGTAAATTAGACATTTCTCACTAGATCATATAAAGGATATAAATGTTTATCTATTTCTCTTAATTGTTATTTCATTTCAGCAGATGTCACCTTCATTGAGTTTTCCCATTATTGTAAGTCTCCTTCTCCTTGTGTGCATTCGTCTACTACAATCATTATCCCTGTTATTTGTGATCCTTGTCTAGTGCACCTCCGGATTCTCCACCTCCAATGAATGACTCACTTCTAGTGTTGTCATCTCCATCCTCTCCCGACTTAGACAATTGAGTATGAACTTCTAATTGCCCTCTATAAAGGTATACACTCTACCCGTAATCCATATCTTAATTACATTGGTTTGAATTATCTTAGATTATTTCCACCTTTTTATACATGTTTTTGGTCTATTTATTCTATGTCAATTCCAAAATTTATAGGTGATGCCTTAGCCCATCTTGGTTGGCATCAGGCCATGCTTGGTGAAATAAGTGCTCTTTAGAATAGTGGAACTTGACAACTCATCCCATTATAGGTGGATTTTTGCAGTCAAAGTTGGTTTTGATGATACTATTGATAATCTGAAAGCTTTCATTATGCCTAAAGGTTATACACAGATTTTGGTTTGAATTATAGTGATACTTTTTCTTTAGTGGCATAATGAATTTTGTTCGCTTATTTAACCATGGTTGCTTTTCAATAATGACCTCTTTACTAACTGAATGTTACAAATGACTTTGTTAATAGGGATTTGCTAGAAGAAATCTATAAAGAGCAACCTTCGGGTTTATTACTTAGAGGGAGTCTTTTGGATTGGTATGTCATTTATGCAGATCTTTATATGGCTTGAAATAGTCTCTTTGGGTTTGGTTTGGAAAATTTAGTAATGTAGTTCAATAATTTGGAATAACTCATAAGGATGTAGATCATTCAGTTTTACCATACTCAAGTGTCAGGTGTATCTATTTAATAATATATGTTGATGGCTGATGAGCATATCATATATAGATATATTCATGCATTAGTTTAGGACATTTTTATTCATTTGTGCATTATTAGACTCATTTCATCATGCATTATCTAGTTTCGGATCATACATTTGGATTGGTGCGTTGTTTGTGTAAACAGGTCTGAAAGGAGTAAGTTAGACGCAAAACAGTATGTTCCACAAGTGCTTGGTGGAGTCTTCCACGACTTGTGGATGTGGCTTCAGAAGATGCAAGTTTCAAAACAGTTTGTTCCATAGGTGCCTGGTGGATTTTTCCACGACCTGTGGTTTTGTGCAGCAAATTGGAGGATACAAAACAGGGTGTTCCACAGGTGCCTGGTGGATTTTTCCACGACCTGTGGTTTTGACTTCAGAAGATCATGCGCAAAACAGAGTGTTCCATAGGTGACCTGTGGATTTTTCCACAACCTGTGG
>Ga0099823_1003101_pt1 | contig 15522 bp, 7 predicted proteins | sample CowpearedBW_FD_76831 | JGI IMG/M metagenome (GOLD analysis project Ga0099823, IMG submission 76831) | Root nodule microbial communities of legume samples collected from California, USA - Cow pea red BW | ecosystem: Host-associated > Plants > Roots > Nodule | place: USA: California | collected...
GCAAAAAGTTGGAAATAGTAATTCATTTCATTCTAGCACATTTTAATAAAAAAAAATATAATTGAAATTAATCTAATCACACGTTCTAATTACATTTAACAATTCAAGATTAATTATCTATTACCATCCATTTGACTAACTTAACTTCAATGTAAAGAAGTCCTTCAACTTCAACGTGTCATAATGCAATTAAGTAGGGACCTATAATTAGATAAGGACAACAAAGAAAATCACTTTCTTGGCATCGTGTAGGCCAGGTTATTATGCTAACCATTTATCTTAATTTTGTGTAACATGTATTAAATAGAATAATGGGAATTCTAAACTTTAAATGTAATTTAGTTATGTGAACAATTAATTTAATGTCAAAGCCGCATGATTAAATTTTGAATCAATTTTTTTAACCATAATAAGACACTACATAAACACTCAATACACAAGTTAACGAGCAACTAAACATTCATTCAAAACACAAAAATCACAATAAACATAATAATCCACAATTAAGAAAACTTTAATGTTCAAACTCTTTCAAAATTCTTTTTCAACCTCACTCTCACATTTTTTGCTCAACAAGTAACCGTATATAAAATACAGACGCGTGGCAGCAACCACAAATTTCGATTTTAAAAAGTTTTTCGAGTGAATTTATAAAAAACAATTTTTTTTATTTTCTCTATTTTTATCAAAAAAAAAAACTCAACTTATTTTCTAACCAGTTTATACTACCAAAAACTCAGCAACTTTTACAGTGATTTTTGCAACAAAAAAGTATCCAGATTGCAAATCCCACGACTACATACGTGATTATTACCAAGACTTGTTAATATTTTATTCAAACAAAAAGTAAAATTTGTAAAATTATATGGAGATGAAAAACATAATTAACCTAATAGTTTTCTATTGCATTGAAAACAGGTAACTTTCAGTAATCATAGTTATTAATGACAGTGCTGATCTTATTATTGTTACATACAGTAACTACTGCTACAATATTACCAAAAAATGATAAATAACCTACAAAATAATTACAGAAAAACGAAGGCTCGGGGCAGAGAAATACCTATTCCAACAACTTTAAGGACAGCTAAATTCTAATATACAATAATTTAGAACAAAGATATCAAAGCCAATGATACCTTTCTTGAAAGGATTGCGGTGATAAGAGCAAATGCGAAGCATAGAATTACCTTACCGACGAGTGCTTGGAATAGAAGAGCTGCAACGTGTTCTCACTTAGACAACCAAGTACGCCGTGGCTATGTGAGTATCTAAGATCACGGGCCTGAGCTGGCATTTTGAATTGCTGAAGAAGTCTAAAAGATGGCAACTCGTGCAAGACCAAATCACATGTAACTTCATCCCAAGATGCTAACAATCTGCTCTGACTCTCTACGTCCATAATTACACATTTTGGTAGTCGAATTTTACTTACATTTGCATGGGAGGAACCCACCTTTTGGAAATGATGACTACCCATTCTGTTGAACAAGACATGAGTGCCCTGTACTCCTTGTCCAGCAATAAGAGGAGTGGCCAACGGTTGAGATAGAGGCACATCCATCGACATGTTGAATTTCGGTCTGTAAGAAGCAACAATGTCATCACTGCTAGGGCAATAGGCAAGGGATATGCAGACTCCTTGATTATCAGTTTCAGGAACCACGAGCGGCCTTCAAAATTAAAAAAGATGCAGTATTAGGAGAGCTATTTACAGCCAAAAAAAAAATACAGGATGACACTTTGTAGATGATTGCTTGCAAAATCACCACTATCGTCGTGAACTAAATTGAAATTTCGCAGAAGAAAAGAGGAATGATCCATCATATACTATCTTATAAATGCAGGAAGCATTCCAAAGTCGAGAGCTGATTTAATTAAATTTACAAAAGTAATGTAAATTTCAAAAATGCAGAAAGAAATACGACTCTAACACAGGAAAATCACCTAAAATAATTTTGGCAATACAACATTGCATGTATATCATACAAAATGAAGAATAATAGGAGCAAAAGGAGAGAGAAGGGAAAGGTACAATGATAGACCAAACATTGGCAATGTACAATTCGTAATGTTAGAATACTTTCGAAAACAAAACCAATTATATCAACAGGTAGGCCCACACAAATCCAAAAAGAAAATGGGTAAAGCGAAGTATTTGCCTCTCATAGTTGAATGATTGTAGCGTTAACTGGATAGTGCCAGCAAATCAAAGTTTACCACAATATATATAAGGCAATTATAAAATGCAAGCAGCCTACCGTTCTTCAGAATCAATGTTCCACTGACAAAGGCCAAACGCAGATGCCGATAGTATGGTTTTAACACTCGAAGAAAGACTTGATGTTTGTGCAAGAGAAGTAACAGTATGCACAGGGTTATTAGTCAAACCAACTAAAGATTTCACGGGGCCCACAGTTTGACGCATGTCAAACACTAAGACAGAACCATTCTGCAGGAAATTAATATGAAAATTAGAATTTGAAGCTCCCACCATCCGATAAATACAAAACCAAATTGCTGACCTGTAATCCAGCATATATGTTATGCGAATTGTTCAGATCCCACGAACAAGACCATGCAGGATCCTGTAACAGTATTCAAGTAATGGTTAAAAACACAAAGAGGGACTACTAAACTCTGAGGAATAAATTAGTACACAGCACGAAGGTGAATGAAAAAACTATCTTAAAAATCTATTTCCATAAGTAGTTAGGAGAATTCCCTCTTATATACGTCATTTCCAAGAATTTAGAATCACCGGAACTAAAGAGGATTGCCTTGCCATCCTGCTGTATGCTATTCGATGTTATTTGGTGCGTGAGGTTGGAGAAAAAAGCTAGACTTTCCAGGATAGCTACTTACAACACTTCATCCTTTTTGGAATTCAGTGATTTTCTTATCTTCATTATGATGTTGGGTTGATGGTTAGATAGCTTGCCGTGTTTTTGGACTCCTTAATGGTTAATGGTGTTTGGATGGAGTATTTTAATGAAACAATTCAATTTTTTGAAGAACTTAGATTTTTTTATAATGAAATGCTTTATTTGAATAGAGAAATTAAAAAACATTTAAAATGCAAGCATTTTTTTGAAGTATTTCAATTAGCTAAATTAGTAGAAATTTAAATACCCTCAAAATAGATGGAATTTGAAATTCTTTTCACACACTCCATGGGTCGAACGACCTAGAGATGTCGGACGGGCTCGACGACCCAAACATGTTGGACCATATGGGCCATCGGGTTGGTCAGTCTTGTTTGGATCGTCAGGCCGGCCCAACCCGTTTAGGTTTCCCTGTCAGCCCGGCCCGTCTCAGTCGTCGAGTTAGACCAGCTTGGTTGGGTAGTAGGGTCAGCTCGGCCAATTTGGGTCGTCAAGCCCTTTTCAAATTTATCATGAACTCAAAACATAATTAAGCCTAAAATATATATTGTTAAAATGAAATTTCATCTCACAAGAAATTCAATTGTTTTATCCAAATAAGAAATTGAAATATAAGGTATTTTATTTTTCTTTATCCAAACAAATTATTTAGAAAATGAAGGGAATTTTAGAAACAATTCATATACAATGCATTTCAATTTCTCAGTATTGTTAAAATGTTTCATCCAAACACAAGGTAAGGCTTTTGGTTACTCAATTCAAAGAGGATAACAAGTTAAATATACAAGCAATACAAATCTGAAAAATCACAAAGCATAGAAATTATACACTACTGCAACAAGCTTTATTACTATTAGTTTACCAAACGAAAATATTGAATCAAACTTCACCTGTAGATCATAATTGATAACAAGATTGCCACTGTCCAAGCTGTAACACAGGAAAATACGCCAATTACCGAGGTTTACTATGTCAAACAAGATGAATTAGTACTCAATGCAACTATACCTGAGCACTGATAGTTTCTTCCCCAATGAAGAGAAGAGAGCCATACTACTATTAGAAGGGGAAATATGAAGGTCTTTAACACCACTTGTTGCAGAAGGAAGTAAGATATCTTGCATCTCAAATGGAGACAACAAGCTCATCTACAAATTCAAGTTTCCATGAAAGTTAAATCAAAATCCTTTTTGCACAAGAGAAACTAAAGCCACACACAATACACATAAATACTTCAAATTGAAAAATCTTACTTTAGTTAGCAAGTGCATTCCACCAACTTCCTTTGGCTTTTGTGCGATTAATACAATTTGATTAGAAATGTCCATATCAAAAACGCGTGCACCATCGAGATGAATCTCTTTCTAAAACAGGTACACACTAGTTAAATAAAATTCAAGTCATCAACAAAATATAAAATTTTTCTAACAAAATAAGCCGATTATAAGAGGAGATGTGGTTAAAAAAAAATAGGGTATTATATTACACATAACCTCTTTATAGTTCCACATATTCCCAGCTTACCATCCTAAACTTTTTTTTCAAAACCACTTAACCTCCCTGAGTTTGGTTTAAAGTAAACTATCAATTCAATAAATTCCGTTAAAGTTCTATGTTTCATGCCAAAGCTTTAACAATGGTCAAAGTAAGTTAAAACAAACTTTGGGGTGCTAATGGGAAAAAAGTTTAAGACGTAAATTTGAGAAAGGGTGAGACTAGAAGAGAACAAGGTGAAACTTTTCCAAAGTGGTGATGTTAGGTACGAGAGGAGAGGGCGAAATGAGATAATGGCATACCTGCAATTCAAAATTACAAATGGATCCCTTTCCACAGTACTTTGGGCCAATGTTGTGCTCTACAAGTTACATTCAGTTAAAGTCGATGCGCCAAGAGCACAAATTAGCAAGGAAAGAAACTTGAGCAATCAATGAAATCAACAGCGACTTTTTCTTGAAAAAAGAGTTTGTTATTTTAGAAAGAAAGTGAGAGTGGGTGCTGGGTGAGCAAAAGGAGACAACTTTTATGAGGCAGGAATCAGTCATCTCATTTGAATGCTGAAAGAATGATTACCAGATTCACATCTCCCCTGCGAATTTCCATTGCGACTTATCAATGCAGATTCCCTGCTCTGCATATCTAGTAGCAGCTGCTCCAAATAAGTGTTTCTCTACAGGCCAAATGTACATAATAGTTTAAGACATACATACAAAGATCGAAACGGATCGAAGAGGGTTTTATGATTTGGGCCAAAGATTTAAACCAGTTTACACTGCATAAATGTCTGTTCCCAATGCTCCTCAAGCAAATGCCTCAATTTTTAACATCAAGTTGTCAAAACTAAGAAAATGGCGTTTGATGCAACAAGGTTTCTGTTACAAGCTAAAAATTTAAATGAGAAGAAAAAAAGGAATTTAATGGAATAGGGTGAGAAGAACAATGAATACGAGAGCAAACTACCCTCCACGGGTGCCCCTTCACTAAGACCCAACCAATGATCAATACAATGGCAACAAATCTCCCTCTTCTCCTATTCATATCTAACTACCCAACTCATTAATATTCTAACTCCCCCTTTTCCTTATATCCTAATAGGTTCGGACAAAGCAACGAAAGCGTGGAAGATGTTAAATTACTGGTCATAAAGGAAGTAAAGAGGCAAACAACAACAGCAAGAGTGGTAATAGTCCAATAAAGTAGGTTAGGGTTAGAAGATGCAACGGTGTGGCATCGCAAACATGACATGACATCATCTTCTATTTCATATAAAAAAATATTAGGGTAATAAGAGTGGCTCCAACCATGGTCTTTAAAAGGTTTTCAAATTCAGAAAACCAAAGATTTACTGACAAATTGTTTGTATATTCTATAGTAATGCATAAGTGATACCTGTGTAAGATTCTGAACTTGAAAATGCAAAAGGTTTTCAAATTTGGAAAACCACATATTTACCGACAAATTGTTTGTATATTCTAAAGTAATATAGTAATAGTAATGCAGAAGTGATACCTGCGTAAGAGTCTGAACTTGAGAATGCAAGGTGATTTCTCGAAATTTCCATCCCTCTTCTTTCTTACGCCAATCACTGACCTAAGAATGTATTTGATATATTGTTTTAACCAATAATATAGCTTCGTATTCGAGTATAATCAAAATTTAAAAACCCACATAAAGCCAGGAAGAAAAAATAGCATGTAAAAAAATATTTCATAGCATCCCACTACCTTACTTTCAAGGGCAGCACATTTGGCCTCAAGCGACTGAATTCTCTGCCAACAGCGAAAAAGTAATCAATCAGGTAACCTATCTTCTCAAAAGGTTTCTTTCACATAAAATGCGCACATAAACATGGCCAAACCTTCTGAGATTCTTCCTCGACCGCAACTACTCGGGAAGCAAACAGTTTCCTCACATCCTTCAACGTACATTTCCTATTACATTGGGGACACTGGGACCAAAAACACACAAAAGATAAATGTAGAGCCACTTTAGGTTGCATAAATTTCAGAAAGCACCACTCAAGTCTCACCTAAACACAATGTGTATTTACCTTGCTGGAATTTTTTCGCTGTTGAAGCCATCTTTTGATGCAAGACATGCCATATATGTGTCCACAAGGAAGACAACTGAACTCATTCACCCCAAAAAAAATAAAATAAAAAATCATCACATCGTTCGCATATATTCAACAATTTAACCACCACAAAAACGTCTAATTAACAGTCAGTCACTGTGAGTGCGCGTGTGTGAGTGTATAATTTAGGGCAAAGGAAATGCGGTTTCACCAGATATGATGTTCGCCGTTATTGGTCCAAACATCCATGCAAATAGGGCAAAAGAGACCGTCAATGTCGGTATGGTCGTTTCCTTGGCTACCATTGCTGCTCCCAGTCGCGAAGGAACAAGAAGCCTCGCCTCCTTCGAACCTGCGGCGTTTATTCCTTTCCTCTTCAACGCAGTCCTGTGATTCGTCGGGGATAACGATTACGTTATCGGATGAAACAGTTGGAGGAGTGTCATGCGAAACCCTAAGGGTGGCCACACCAGGAACGTAATCCTCGTCGTCTTCATCTTCTTCGCCTTCGTCGTCGGTTTCTTCATCGTCGGTGATTCCATAGTCTGCGGGGTTTCCAATAAGTTGTGGCGCCGCAATTAGGTTTTCATCGTAGTCCGCGAATTCAATAAGAGAGGCCATTACGAGAGAGGAAAGGCTAACCGAGTTCGCAGAGTGGCCCCAAACCTAAAAACGACGTTATACAACCGTTTAAACATTGGGTGGGAAACGAAAAACAAGCGCGCAAACTATGTGTTTTTCTCATTAGTTCAGGTTGGACTCTCTTGAACATTTTTGTGGGTAGCTAAACTCGCACCTTCAACAGACATTTTATTATACTAATTTTAATATTTAAAAAAATTAACGTGTGTTATATATATTAAAATAGTGTATTGTAAAAACATAAAATAGTAACAAAATCCAATAAAAAAAATATGTACTGTATTTACTTTTCACTGGTGAAAATATGTAATAAAAAATAATAAAATTATTATTATAATTATAAAATTAAATTAAATAACTTTTAAATTTATTGTGAAATATTTTTATTTATTTTGTAAGTAGTTTTAGAATTAAAAAATGATTAAATTTATTAAAAAAAACTAATTAATAAAAAAAAATTAGAAAATAAATAAAAGGTGTTCTTTCCGGGATTTGTCATGTTAATCTAAGGTGGACTGAGTCTTCTACTGTCGAGTATCTAAACTTCAAGTCGTCTAAAATGTCAATAAAATATATTTGAATTAATGAGTATCCAGTTATATTACTCTTTCTTCATTGAGGATATTTATAGGTTTTTGTGGGTATGATATGATAACAAATAAGACAAACTCAACATATAAGAAGAAATTAATTAATTAATGAACAAATATAATAATTACATTTTGTTTATTTTAATCTGGATTCTGTTCATGTTATCATAATACCATATTTTTCTGATTTAAGGGGTGTTAATATTCTTTTTAATACTTCGTATAGATCTCATGGACAATATATTTTGGATCATTTATGTATAGAAGGTGAAATTATAAAATAAATGTGAACACCAAAAAATAAAATCTTTTTATATAGACTAGGGGAAACATAAACGTTATTATTGTGTATGTGTGTTCTCGTCTTTTAGTTTTCATAACAAGTTAAGACTAATAAAGAATAAATAATTAAATGTAAAATTAGAAAAATAAAATATGTATACAAATGAAGTTTTTTAAATAATTGTGACAAAAAAAAAGGTTTTTAGAATAATGGTTAAAGATAAACTATTTATAAAATAATTAATTTTTAAAATAATAATTAAGGATAAAACTGAAATAGCGAAATGTGAACACAACAGAATATATCTTCTATATATATTATTATAGATTATAAATGTGTAAATAAACTATTTATTTAAATCTTGAATGTGATTTTGATTCCATTATTTTCTTCTAAATAAAGTAATGTTAGACATAAATATGAATTATGCCATCTTGCATTTCTTCCAATATGGATTTATGGGTTTTCACCCTCATGTAGTACTTTACTTTCTCATTTTTATCTAATGTGAAACTTAGACTCACATTTAGATTTCTAACAATTTTTCTCTCAATGATGAGTCTCTTCCACCACGTTGGTATACTTTCCCCTCCCACGGAAGCATCCACAACCACAAGTTCCCATGTCCGTATCGTTGTTCCTTTATAGGGACCATGTTGCACTCATATGAGTCGGTCACCATAACCAGACTCTAATACCAGATATTAGGATCGAGTGCTTACCACTAGACAAAAAATTATAGCGATTAGTTAGGGCGCAACGTAACCGTCAAAGCCTCACGATTCGATTGTGACCTAATCCACTTGGCCTCTACCACACTAGACCAAAAGCTACAATGATTAGTCAGGGTGATAAAGATATTATATATTTTCTAGTATTAATTATATTGATAGAGATATCATATATTTGATTATCTTTTATTATTATCAAATATTTTGTTTTATTTGGTTTTACTTTTCCCTTTATATGATGGGACATTGTACTATATATATTGAACAAATTTATAATAAATCAATAAGCAAGCTCTTATTGAGTTGTTTTCATCAAATACCTATTGTTAATATTTTTCCTTCTCATGGCTTGTACTTATCTAATATGGAATCAGAGAGCCAGGTTAGAGCCTATATCAACAAACTTTCTTTGACATTTTGTTCCACCCGATATTTGGCCGCTAACAGACCACCCACTAATCTCTTGTTCCACGCACGAGATGAATATACCTCCGCGTGAGGGAGTGTGTTGGAAGTTCTACATCGACTAGAGATAAAGTCAATTCACAATATACAAGTGGGTGCAATCCTCACCCTAAAATCCATTTCTAACATGGTATCAGAGCCATGGTTGATTTTGCGGGGTTGAGTTATACTTAAAGCTCACTTCTAACAAGTGCAACATAACAGCCCAAGTCACAGAATTCAATTGTGTGTTTGGCCCACACTGTTTTGGTTCTTAATGGAAGTCTTGATTCATGCTTAGACCAGAGGATTGGATAAGGTGTGTTAGGCTTAGATAGGCGCAACAAGAGGAATCTGAGTGTTTTTACCTTAGAGAACAAGGATAGTAGTATTCATCACCTTTGAATAGTATCGAGTAATCTTGCAATAGAGGAATCTGAGTGATGTTACGTGGGGAATCTGTTTTAATCATTTGCATATTGGAATTGTTGTTTAGTTGGTGTGCTTGTGTTTATGTTTTGCAATGCTCAGCGAGTCATCCTGGCGCCCAATGGTCATTTTTTGGCCTTACAAGAGTGGTCCAAGACAGTATATACATATGAGTGAGTTTTTTCTCCATGTTTGCAGTGTTGGGCTTGATCTCGGTATCCCTCGACATGGGTATTTGTGTAAAAATCAATATTTCATGTCCAATCATGCTTCGTGTTGAGTTTTAACTTGTTTTTTTAACTACCAGAATTGTTTCCTATTGTTCTATTTTACACACTCATAATAGAGACTAGAAATAAAAAAGTATAAAACAACTAAAATACGAAACCATGCAAAAACAACATAAATTTGAGGATTAAACAAGATAAAAACTACGCAGGAATCGATTTTATTCACAAAACTTAACATCAATAAAAGGTAAAAAACAATTTTATCAAAATTAATGTATCAATACTAATAAAGTATACGAACTTAAAAATGTAAAAAGTAAAATTACGTAAACTTAAAATCTAAACTAAAATATTTATTTAATTTTATTATTTCTTGGAGAAGGTAATACTTGATATTAATCACTTATTATTGATTTTTTAGGGCGAGTCAATATCAGAAAAGTTTAAAAAACTAAACCATTAATAAACCGTGTTCTTTTTGTTTGTTTGTTTGTTTGCATTCAACTCAAGTTAACATTAATTTAACTCAATACTCTCTTTTTCACTCTAATAATTTGAAAGTAGTACATACAGAATTAGTTTTACACACAAACCCTAAAAAAATTATGTGCATAGATTCAGGTAAAAAAAAAAATTGGGAAATTGAGTTGGTGCGTATCGAAATTTGAGTTAAATTAGAAATGAGAAGAGTGGAGAGGCGATACGAGATCATGGCTCGCAGTATATCGTACATTACAGGCACACAACTTCTCTCTCTCAGACGCCATCCAAGCATCGCCATCGTCGATGTCAGGTACCATTATCACTGTTTTACTCTCTGCTAATTGCTTCATCTTTTCTTCAATTGCCTCTCTTCAAACCTTATTATATACTCGTTGTTGTTAAGGGACGATGAGAGGGGTTACGATGGACACATATCAGGGTCTCTTCATTACGCAAGCGATACTTTCTCCGATAACATTTCAAACCTCGTTCAGGCTGTTAAAGGCAAAGACACCGTCGTCTTCCACTGCGCTCTAAGCCAGGTTCTTCTTTTTTCTTTTAATTATTTTTTATACATGTTTTTTTTTTTTTTCTGCTTCTTCGATTTTTGTTATTCCAGTTCCAGTGACCAAATTCCGATCCTTATGTCAATTGGATGTATTGGTGTGATGATGTGACTGTGAAGTTTTTAGGAATCTTTTATTTTATTTTATTTTTTATTTAGCATAGGAGTTCGATTTTGCCCAAGATGGGTAGGGCAGTAAACTCTACATGCGTCAAATCCAAAGGGCTCTTTCTTGCCCGTGTAGTGTGTAAAATCGTTTATGGATTGTGCGTCTAACAATGTTAGAATTCTGGGCAAGTTGGTTTTGTGAGACATTTTATTGCATCGATCATGCGCTGAAATCTGTCATAATTTAGCCCAAACCTGCTAGTTACCAAATAAACCAAGAGTTTTGACAGTCATGATGTGAGGGAAATATTTTGTCAGTGGGAAGTCGGAGGTTGTGGAATACGGTTTTCATCATCACATGGCAGTGTTTTGCCCTGCTTCTCACTGGTTCCCTCCGGGCACAAATCATGACGATATGAATTTCTGTTGTGAGAGGCATTGTTCTTCATTTTGGAGTTTGTTTTGTCAGGTTTGTAGCTGCTGTGTCGTTAGATGTCAACTTTTATTTTAGTTGGCTTTGCTATCATTAGTTTATGACTGAATTTTCTTATTTGTTGTAGTCAAATAAACGCGAACTAGCAGAGTTAGGGACCAAGAAAAATAAGAAAGATTAGATAATTGGTTAGTTAGTCATTTATGATGAGCTGGAAGTTGTTAGCAGTTAATGGGAATTGTTGAGGGATCTCTGACCAAATAAAAAGAGAAGCGGTAAACAGAAGAGGGAGAGAAAGCTGTTGTAAGGTCGAGATACAATCTCCAAAGGATATCTTGCCTCTGGTTCTTTGTAACAGTTATTGATAGTGAATGATACTCTTCTCTTCTTTCAATTCTTTTGGGTTTGGTCAATATTCTGTTCTTTTCGTTATGTTGATTGGTTCGTATTTCCTAACATAGTAGTTTGATGCAAAGTAGTGTTTCAGAATCGGAAAGGGATTTGGCTAAAAGAGAGTCAATATTGAGTAAAGGCAACAGTTTGAGTTGAAAGACCTGCAGCTATTTGAGGGTATAAAATCCCTTTAGAAAGAAAAATAAGGAATCGAATTTGGCAATATTGTCTTTTGACTGCTTTTACCATCTTCCATTGGCCATACCAAAGTTTCACTGAATATGCTATAACTGGTTCATTTTCTGAGGATGATCTTTTCATTTAGAGTTGCAATCTACATGATTGATTGATTAGCTTCTTATATGCATATGCTGATTTACTCAGATTATTTTTTGCCTTACCATTGCCTGTGCTTTTTCAGAATTTAATACCTGACACAGTTGATATTTAACTTTTGTTTCAAAGCTTCTTCATTTGAGATGGTTCCAAGATACAATGGATAAGCCAGGCATTACATTTTTATATATAACTCCGTAGTTACATCGTAAAACCTAAAAATGAAAATTGTCATATCAGAAACAAGTTTCTACTGATCATAGAATTTGACAATTTTTTTGTAAGTGGGCGTGTCTTCCTATACTTTTTTGTACAATACAAGAATGTTTCTCTCTAGACTGAACATGTCGTAAGCTATTTTGTAGGTTCGTGGCCCAACTTGTGCTAGGAGGCTTGTCAATTATCTTGAGGAGAACAAGGAAGATACTGGGATAAAGAACATTATGGTGTTGGAACGTGGCTTCAATGGGTGGGAAGCTTCTGGTAGACCTGTTTGCCGCTGCACTAATATTCCTTGCAAAGGAGAGTGAGAGCCTTAATCAAAGACGCGTTTGCTGTTGGTTGGAATTAAGGAGGCATATGATATTTGTTGTGTGCACGCATTTGTATACAAAATGTCAAAAACAGTAGGATGACCACTATGATTGCTTCATTATATCTTGGTAGAATCCTATATATATCATAGGTAAACTGAATACCGTGTTTCTGTTTTGTCCATCACTTAATATGTAACAAAATCCTTCGATGAAAATTGCTAAGAATAACAAAGGTACTCCTTTTCTTTGTGAACTTCCCTTCTATAACAATGAATGAGGGGGTTCTGCTTTGGCAAGTTTCATGGGTTAGTCGTAGGGAAGACTTGGGAATTCCCTGAAACTCAACTAAGGTTGTCCGTAACAAGTTTGCTAAAATGAAAATGGATGTGCTTAACGGCCATATCAGTGAATCCCAAGGTTGTGGCGTAATGGCACAACAAATTAAACCTTTGGCATCACTGAAGAAAACAGAAATTCTCTAATGCTGATACACAACGAAAATCCAAGCGATCTGAAGAAGTTGTAAAACAGGTTCTGAGTCATAATAGTCATATATGATTTGTCATAGTTTATATATGATCTTTATCGTCAACGAAAGAAATTTTAATCAATGCAGCAGCGGCAGAAATAACAAGTTGAACGTGTTTGCTGCCTGGGTGCACAAAAGCCGTGACATGTTTGAGCAAACAAAATTTGTTTACACTGGAAGCTCGAATCTTAGAACCCATTTTGTCATCTTCCGGTCGCTATTTTACTCAATGATTTAATGCACTTGTTTCTCAAATTTTTTTTACTCGACTTATTTTAGAATGGGATATGACTATAGAAGATTGTTTGGTATGCAACACTAACTCTGGATTAGCACGAAATTTAATCACAAAACTCTTCGATCAGAAAAAAAAAATGTCCAGGAACATCTTGCAGTATCCCTTATGGCTGAGGATACGTGTCTGGATTTTGAACCAAGTTTATTAATAAACGGGGGATATCATCATCAAAGATATGTAATGTTCTGGTTCCATACTTTTCAATAAGTGTGGTGATTGATTGAGTTTTGTTTACCGCAAATATGTTTGTAGTTTGTACTGATGGCTATTAGCATTAAGTGTCAGGAATTTCTTGAGATTACATAATACGAAAACCTATAATATAAAACTTAAATCTTTGGTAAATGGCCTATTAGCTCAGCTGGTTAGAGCGTCGTGCTAATAACGCGAAGGTCGCAGGTTCGAGACCTGCATGGGCCATATATTTTTCGTTTCCATAAAACCTTCTTCTAGAGGTCGCAGGTTCGAGACCTGCATGCCATTAATGTTATATTTTTTATTTTCCTCATTTTCCCCATAAACCCTCATATTTCATGTACTTGCTTTGATTATAAGCAATACTTAAAGGAGGTAACTTACTATCAATTAAGATTAGATTATATTTTTCTTCTTTTGTTTTACTTGGCTGCCAAGGATTACTGAGATTCTAGAAACATTAAGTTAGGATCGTATGTGATATATTTCATTGTTTATTTTAGTAGCACCCATGTTGTCTGCATCAAGTCAATATTATATACAATTATTTATTCTGTATCATACATCCCACTTCACCAATTCAGGTATTTCTTTAATACATGTTTACTTAAAATTATTCATTATCTCCACCGGCTTCAACATTTATACGGTGACTATTGTCATTACAAGTCAAATAAATAATTGTTGAATATCACATCATGTGCTATAAACACATTTAACAATGCTGTAAATTAGTTATTTATTTAACAATACATGTACTGAAAAATTAAATTTAAAATAAAAATAATATTTTTTATATTGTTTTTAAGATTCCACCTTCAATGAAAGATTCAACCTTTTGATTACATGTTTTTCACTTTCCCAAAATTGTCAAAGTTCGGTGGTCGTGCTTATGGCTGTCCTAAAGTTTGAATACGAAAATCTGGAAATATCATATAATAATAGTGTGCGAGAAGCACAAACTAGGCACCGAGAAAAATGAATTGAAAAAGTGATATCCTTGGTTTTTCCAACAAAAGAATGGACTTAGTCTGAACAATTTGACTGAAACAGCTTGAAAGAAGAGACAACCAACCGTGAAGATCACGTTACATCGGACACTGTCTGTGAGTAAATTCAGCAACACAAGAAATGAAAAAAAATTGAATATGGTAGAATCATAGCAAATGTATCACAGCTACACTCACCATCATGACCATGTGAAAGTATATATTAAACATATATGTAGTCTTTAAATTCGTATTTAAAATTATAGTTTGTATATATTTTAAAGATTTTAATTTTTAAATAAATAATCACCTTTTAATATAATATTATTAAATTTTCGTTAGATGTTAAACTATATTCTATATACTGGTATTGAAAGTACAATGTATCGAACTATATAAATAGTTCAAAAGTCATTCTAATACACGTAGAAAAATAACGTAATTGTGTTCGAAATGATTATATCTCTTGTTTTTAAAATTTAAAGATTAAATTGTATCAGAATTTATAATAGAGATGAATTATATTTTTATGTCAAAATTTAAATACTAAAAACAAAATTTAACAAAAAAACTCATAATTTTATAAATAATATAAATTTCACTATATATTGATATGTTACTTTTCCTGTGTGGATAAATAATTCATTTTATTTTTTTATATGAATTTTATGTATTTATTATTTAAAAATAATTTCTCTATATGTGAAGTATAGATGACAAATAAATTCACTTTGTGGATATTGTCCGAACTCGTTCTTGTTTTGATAAAAAATATCCGCATTGACTGTGTATGGATATGAGTATGAGGAATCCTCAATTTTTTCAATTGGGTATGAGGATGTATATATCCCC
>Ga0099823_1003108_pt1 | contig 15509 bp, 6 predicted proteins | sample CowpearedBW_FD_76831 | JGI IMG/M metagenome (GOLD analysis project Ga0099823, IMG submission 76831) | Root nodule microbial communities of legume samples collected from California, USA - Cow pea red BW | ecosystem: Host-associated > Plants > Roots > Nodule | place: USA: California | collected...
TATATATATATATATATATATATATATATATATATATATATATATATTATTTCATAATAAAAAATAAATAAAAGAAACATTTAAAATATCATAATGTTTGAGTCTTATATTTGTCAATCTTCATCTAAAAATACAACTTATAATTCTGGTTCATCGAATAATAGTAAAACATTAAATAGTGATATATGATAAGTAACAACGTTAATAAAAAAAATCATTCAAAGATGCAAGTATTAACTTAATAAGAAAAACTATGAAGGATATATTACTTTAAATTATAAAAAAAGTTCTAAAATTACCTTTTTAGAACATTTTTTCCACTTTTCCAATCGTTCTTTGTCCTTTCCTTCGTTCAGCAACTGCAAATGGTTTCCAAATTGTGTATCCTCTCAACTCAAGAGCTCTCAATCCCGATTCTTTCTTCTATTTTTTATTACTTGTGATTGTAGTGCCTAATGTCACTCTAATTTATAGAGTAATTTGTTCTTATTGATTTTATTTTTGTTCCTGATCTTAATTTCGTTTTATTTTAATAAAAGATATCAAATATTATTTTTTAATCCTGATTTCCTTTTTTATTTTAATTTTTTTGGGTTTCCCATTATTTTATGAGATATACCAATCTTTTCTCTAATATTTTAGATTCTCAAATATTTTGTTTGAAATACGAATTGAATTCTCATGTCGAAATGAAATACGAGAAGGTGCCCTTACGCACGTGTACCACACAACTGGGCCGTTCGTTTCTTGCCCATGGAGAAGCATCTGACACTGCGTCGTGCAGGTGTCCGTAACGCCTTTGCTTCCTAGTCCATTTTGGGACACCGTGTCGGAGCATCATAGGCTTTTATTAAGCTAATATTTTAATATGGTATGTTGTTTGTATTTACAGGAATGCAATGTGAAGTGTTATAACATGTGAATTGAAAAGTGGAGACTTTAAGGTGTTGAGAAAATACTAAAACTATCATAAAACAGATGTGTCTACTACATTACGATTAGGCGACAAGTGCAACCACTGAGCGCCACCACATATTTTGGCAAACAGTGAGCCTCTAGTTGTATGGCGTTGGATGCTAGACAATAACGTTGTGATATTTTCCATACTATAAATGGTTTATATCTTTCTAAATGACTTCCATTGTATGCTATCTTTTATAATTATGATTGTTTATCATTTGTTTGACAATGCATGAGTAAGTGTGAATGTTAAGTGTTAGGATGGTCAAATTAGTTATTTTACAAGGGAAAATGTTAATATAGGATGAGTTTAAGTGTACCATATGAGACTTGTGATGTGAGACTATTTTGACTCTACTAGTATCTGACTCATATAGAGTATGATAACTAGACAATATGACACAAAAGAGATCATACTCATGGAGCTAGTGAAGTTAACATTGACAATATTAAATGACTTATTGATTATTCTACTTGGATTATTGTTATTGAGAAGTGACGGAGAATTGACCACACATGATGTCATATGATCTCTCCCTGAGAGGATCACAAAAAGCATGATTAGAAAAGAGACTTCTATTCCTTTTACCTTGTCTTTGTTTATTATTTTCTTATATTGAATTCTTTAAAATTGGCTTGGTTGGATTAACTTTAACTAACTTGTTGTCCTTTGATTATGTTGGAGTTATTGACTAAAGTTAATTTCACTGAGATCAACATGTTGACTTGTTTTTCTTGTTTAGTTAAGACAATATGATCACTAATAAAAATGGATTAAAACATTCCTAAGTGACAAAGTATAGTTAGACTATATTAAAAGATGAGAAGAGAGAAAGACAAAAAGAGTAAAAACATAAAGTAATTTCAATGTTTTACTAAATCCTGTCTTTAAAAGTTAAATATACTAATAAAAAATATAATTATTTTTTGTACGTAATTATAAAAGCTAAATAAATAAATAATTTTTGTTTTGTTCTATCGTGACTTATTGAAAATAAAAGGTCAAACACCTTAATTTTTTAATTTATTTCTTGCTAATAAAAGAATCAAGACACCAAAATTAAAAATAAAATAAAGAAAAAACATTATACTTGACAAATTAAATACAAAACACATATCAATCATCTTACCTTCCAACCATGACACACTTATTTCTCCCTATTTGAAATACACCTGAATCTTGATGGAATGATATTTTGGTAGAGACAAAAATAAAAAAAATAAAAATTAAAGTGAGTTATTTTGTTTAAATAACTATTAACTTACATTGTGTTATGTGAGTGATGCACAATGTCATTACCAAATAAACTGTGCAATATTATCAAAATACAAAAAAACGTGTAATTGTTGAAATACGAGGACAAAGTATTTAAATTTAATGTTGTAAAAATATGGAGTAAAATGTAAGAAAAATAATAAATTGATAATAAAAATCATATTTTCTATTTTAAAACCTTTCTGAATCACTAGTCACCATATTAGCAAGAATCAAACACACACTGTCCATTTGAAATCTCCATTTGACCTCTTATAATCAATTCTACCATTCTAGAGGTTAGTTAGTATACAGTGTCATTAATTGCTCTAGAAGTTGAAAGATTTTTCAACACCTTCATATCACAAATTCATCATTACTATTTTCAAAGTCATGATTTTATTTTAGTTTTTGATGACGCGATTTTAATAAATTTGATTACCATATTCCTTGAATTTTATGCAAAATTATTATAGCCCTCTGCAGTGAAAATTCTCAAAAACCTCTCTTGGTATTTTGCCTCTGTCACAAACAAACCAGTCCACCAATCCTACCATCTGAATCCTTTCTCTGACCCAAGAGTACTTTTATAACCTAACCAAAATATTCACTACTTTTATGCTAGACATTAAATCTTACATTAAAGATAATTTTAAGAGCATCACATGCTTCCAAGATTATACAGATGTTTAGACTTGTGTTTAAACATTATTCTTTTCTTTTAAATCCATATAAATTTATGGTCAATTCAAACAATGAATTGATTAGGTAATAAAAATAAAAATAAAGAAATAATAGTCAAACCATTCCTTCAGGGTCAAGACTTGATGACAACACACCTAGACAAAATTAAAACTTCCAGAATTTAATAAAACTAAAGTATGTTGTAAAAATATTTATTTATAAATTATTTTAAATTTAATCAAACCAGTTAATTATGAGCCAAATTAATACATGATTGAGTGGATGTGAGAAATTCCACCAGTAAAAGACAACTCATTAGTAAAATTATGGAGTTTTTGACTTTTGAACTAATTATATTGATAAATTACACCTTAAGATAAAATTTCTTAATTCTAAAATTAAGTAAATCCATTATAATTTGTTTTGTGCAAAACTGTACGTACACATACAGTTTAGAAAACAATTGTCAATTTTGTAGCAAGGAAAAACCAATGTCAATTTACTCTTTTTGCCAATAACTTTGGAGAAAAAATGGTAACAATCGGAACAGGCCTGTAAAGTTGAGGCAGAAAGGGCCCATAATCTGGAATCAATTCGTTTGAACTCCGGAAAAGGCTAAAAGCCAATTTTCCGATTGGAATTTTCTTTTATTCGCAACTTCCAACTACCGATGGCAAGAGTCACGTTTTTTTCATTCTTCCCTCCCACTCTTTTACACACAATGACGAAAAAACCGTTACTCTGTTCGCTCCTTCTCCTCCTTGCCGTTCTTGCCGTCGCCGGAGCCACCTCTCCCGGTGTTGAGCTTGACTACTCCAAGCTCTCCGGCATTATAATCCCTGGCTTCGCTTCCACTCAGCTCCGAGCATGGTCCATTCTTGACTGTCCGTACTCTCCCCTCGATTTCAACCCTCTCGATTTGGTCTGGCTCGACACAACCAAAGTACATGTCTCTTTCGTTTTCATTCTCATGTTTCTTATACGTAGTTTTGCACTCCACTGCATGAGGATCGGATATTACGGTTTCTTGCTCCCAATAAAAGAAAATCAGAATGAGTTTTCTTTTCCTGTGATTGTTTTTTTACTCTTATTTTCAACTGTTGTATCAATTCTTATCGATTCTATACGCTATGATGTATGCTGTATGCTGTAGTAGATTATAGAGGATTGCGTCTGAAAGAATATTGATTATAGCGAGGGAGTTTTAGTTATGTATTTCATCTGCTTAGAACATGGCTTTTAGCACTATCACTTGTATGCCAGGGTGCACCTAAAATAGAAAGTTATAGAAGAGAGAGAAGTACAGGTACGACTATAGATATATAGGTAACTTGAAATGACAAAAGGTAACTTGAGGTGCTTGCACTATTGAAGTGTCCACATATAACTACTTGCCAAGCACAGTTGCCTCCTGTGTTTTACTGTATATGAAATTAGCACCAAGGAGCTACGTATTAAAGACTTAAGAGTAAAATGTGTGAGAATTCATTTGTACTGCAGCTTCTTTCTGCTGTCAATTGCTGGCTTAAGTGCATGGTGCTGGATCCGCACAACCAGACTGACCATCCGGATTGCAAGTCCCGCCCTGATAGTGGTCTTTCTGGTATTACAGAACTTGATCCAGGTTATATAACAGGTGCGTTTTGTGTGTGTTTCTCTTTTCGGTGTCAATTTGTTTTTGTACTTTAAGGTTTGGTGATGTGTCGTGTACCTGTAATGGCAGGACCTCTTTCATCGGTTTGGAAAGAATGGATTAAATGGTGTATTGAATTTGGCATAGAAGCTAATGCAATAATTGCTGTTCCATATGACTGGAGATTGTCGCCCGCCATGCTTGAAGAGAGGGACCTTTATTTTCATAAGCTAAAGTATGTCTTGATCTTTGCATCTGTCTTGCTGTAATCTGGACAGTTATTCTGCATAATGATTTGGATAAAATGCTTGCTAGATACAACTATGCTTTCCTTTTGTTAGATTTATTTCTGCTAAGTAATTATTTTTTAAGTGCTTAAACTACATAGCAGTGACTCCCCTAATATAACTAGATTTTTAGGGTGCTTATCTCTGACAAGTTTATTTTTTGTAAATAAAATTAAAACTCATTAGCTCCTTAACATGGAGTTAAGTAGAAGGAAGATTAGTTCTCTTCCCATATTCCCGTCCCTTCCTCTTCATTAATTTTAAACTCCCTAAAAGGTAGTTGCTACTGCTCCATCCGCTTCATTACTCCTCCTCTAAAAAATTCATTGAGTTCAACTTCTTCAAACAAAAAAATAATTGCAAGACTGATATAATAAATTGTTCGCACTATCTGTATTTGGGAATTGCAGTGTAAGGCTAAGAATATTCTACTATTGTTAATAACTTTAGTCTCTTCTTTATGTATGTTTGTCAAACCTTGGTGCCTGGATTCTAATAATCCAGGTATATGCTGCACAGCTACAGATTTACGTACACAAATTTGAAATGCTCTAGTAAGATATTTTGATTAATATTTTTAAGTCTAAAAGGACTGTTTCTAATAGTATTTGTACACCTGATTGTGGGTTGTGTATTCATTTCCTCCAAAAGTAGGCGATATGATGAAATTGGTTTGTTAGTTACTGTGATGATGTTTACTTATAATTGTATTTCTTTTTGCAGATTAACATTTGAAACTGCTTACAAACTTCGTGGTGGACCTTCTATAGTTTTTGCCCATTCCTTGGGTAATCACGTTTTCCGTTATTTCTTAGAGTGGTTGAAGCTAGAGATTGCACCAAAGCATTATAATGAGTGGTTGGATCAGCATATTCATGCCTATTTTGCTGTTGGTATGATTGACTTATGTAAATTTATTGCCTCTTTGAGGGTACTACTGATATGAATGAATTGATATTCTGATTTTCCTTCTTTGATTGGTTATCTCAGGAGCTCCCTTTCTTGGAGCAATTGAAACCATTGAAGCAACTCTTTCTGGATTCACCTTTGGTCTTCCTATATCTGAGGTTACCTTTTAATTTCTTCAAATACTGTTTTGTTTTGCATAATCAATTTCATCTTTTGTGATAAGGCATTTGTTGTTGTTGTTGTTCTATCTTCTTTTCCATTTTCTTTATTGTTTTAAAAATTGTATAGGCTTATGCTTGTCCAATATTATATGTCTCATTCATTTTTGTATAGCCAAATTTCCATGGCCGTTCTTTTTTGGCTGTTAGTACTTCTGGTACCTTCTTCTTGGGCAGAATTTGAGCTATAATATAATAACCAAAGGGATAATTATAAAGTTCTTTTTGTTATATTGATCCGTGTAAGCTTGCTTGGTAGTCGTCTAAGAATTGACCAATGTATATCTTGATATTTTTCCATTTTGTGTTAGTTCCCCTATTTTCTTAATTATGATTAGCCATTGAGCCTGTAAAAGAGGATTAGTGCTTGTGCTACAAGCTCATGGTAATATATTCAGCTCTTCCTTCTTCTTAGTCTTCTTTCTTTTTTTAATTTGTAGTTGATATTAAAACTTACCCTAGTGATTGTTTTTGGTCTATAATGCCACTTATTATCTGGTAATGAACAAACTAGACTTTTGGATTGATTATGAGAAGACATATGATATGTCTCAACAATATTAATACCAAAGGTGAATATAGCGAGAATTATCCTTTCCCTAGCCACTCACTTTTGTTGCAACCTATAACATTTTGGTGTTAAAATGTCTTCCTACATGGAGACTTAGAAGACATGTATATGATAATTCCTCTAGGATTTGACTCTCATAATGGGAAGAGTAAGACATTCAAGCTTAGGAAGGCACGTATTATCTGAAACAATTTCCTCAAGTATGGTTTGGAAGATTCACCTAGGTTGTGATATCATCGGGCTATAGATAAAGTCAAGGTGATCATACCCCTTTCTTAAAACATTTCCATGATGGCAAACTCACTCTTTTTAGGTTAAGTAGATAGTATGTCTGACCATTGCATATAATGATACCATATTGAATATAGTAAAAATAGGTTTGAGATTAATCTCCCTCTTGTGTAGAAAACACAAATAGGGGTACTGTATTTATAGTATAGTAAAGAAGACATGGGCTAAGCCCAATATACAAAATAAAGAATAATAATAAAGAAACTGAAGATAGAAAATAAAGATAAGATATCTAAGATATATAATAATCTAATATATCTAACAATGACATTGAAAATTAGGTTCTAAAGGAGAAGGGACGACAACCCAATTTGAAATAAAGGGGTTGCGAAAACTTAGGTATATTCTTGGGATATTAGTTGCCTATTCTGGATGAAGTATCTTTATCTCCTAAAGGAATTATATATTCAATCTTCTCAAAGAAATAGGAAATTTTGAGTATAGAACATTTGAAGTTCTCTTTAAACAGAACCACAAGATTGGAAGTGAGGAGGGAAGCCCAGAGAATTGTCAGTAGTTGTTATTGGTGGGAACGCTCATCTATTCATCCACACTAGACTAGAAATTGCTTATGCAATGAGTGTAGTAGTGAGCCAACTCAACCACGATCTTTGAGAGGGACACTTGCATACAGTAGATAGAATTCCTGTATAAATATCAAACAACTATTTTTATTAATAGACGGGTTGATTTGGAGTTATTCTTATGTTTTCTGTGTCATATTCTGTTTTATTCTTAATGCATGCTTATCGTAATATTTTTAAGGTATCAGGGAACAGCGCGGTTGATGTTCAACTCCTTTGGTTCAGCACTATGGATGCTGCCTTTTTCCAAGTACTGTAGAACAGATAATAAATATTGGAAGCATTTTTCTGGGGGAAGGCATGCTGGTCAACCAACATATAAATGTGACGAGCAGGAGTTTCAGTCAAACTTTTCTGGGTGGCCAACAAAAATAATCAACATTGAAATTCCTTCAACACATGGTATGATTGATGGCTCTTTTACTTTTTCTAGTGGGCAATCTTACTGTGGTGCTTTTGGTTTCCGACTGCTTAATTTTAACATCTTCTCGCAGCATTTGATGCATACCCGTCATTCTCCGAAATACCGGAGTCCAACTTGTCCAGCATGGAGTGTGGGCTACCGACTCAATTATCATTCTCAGCTCGTGAAATATCAGATGGCACCTTTTTCAAGGCAATTGAAGATTATGACCCAGACAGCAAGAGGATGCTACAGCTGTTACAAAAGTTAGTGTTATCTCGATAATCATTAAAATATGTTGAACATTTTGATCGTTCTACATGAAAAGACTCAGATTGAGATTTCTGAAGCTTCATTATACATTGGATATGAAACTAAATCCCTTCCTGAAGAAAAAAAACAAGTTCATCAATTTTTAAACAATGTTGCAACGGTGAGCTTCAAGAAGGATTCGTAAACAGGGTGTTTTCATTTACAAGTGATTTGATTTGTGACTACAAATAGAAAATAAATGCTTCTCTAATATCTATTGCACTAGCTGTCTACTTTTATTTAATTTTTTGGAGATTCACTTATTACTCGGCATGTTTAAACTGTTATTTGAAGTCCTACTACTGAACAGACATGTTTTGATGCTTTGATGTTTTAGATCATATCTTGGTGATCCTGTTCTTAATCCCCTTACACCTTGGGAGCGGCCACCAATCAAAAATGTCTTCTGCATTTATGGGTCTGATTCAAAGACAAAGGTAAATTTCCCTCCACAAATGAACACACTTTTATTTAAATGAAGTTTGGTTTAAAGGATAAAGGGTTTTTGCAGATTGCTTGTAAAGGGTTCAAATAATTTCATTTGTATGAACTTAATTTAAATGTGTTGACAGTATAATAGTTTTTTGTCATTGTCATTCAATCACAACTTTTCATTTATGATAAGTATTTTTACTTTCTTAATAACTAACTTAAAAGTCATATAACAGTTTCTGATTGGTTGTGAGTATGAAAAGTTTTACATGACAGTACATGAAAATCAAACTCTGCATATATAGTTGTAGTTTTTTGATTGTGAACTCTATAAAATGTCTTCTAATTACCATATTTTGTTTTATTTTAGAAAAAAGGGACAAATATTGTGCCCATCTGCCGATGAACATAGTAGTGGGCTTTGTTTGGTTCTGAAAGCTGTGAAGTTCTCCATTCTTTTATTTTATGTACATGAAAATTGAGCTCTGCATATAGTTGGAGTTTTTTTATTTGTGAAATCTATGAAACGTCTTTTAAGTAACCATATTTTGTTTTATTTTAGAAAAAGTGACAAATATTGGGCCTATGTTTGATTCTGAAAGCTGTGAAGTTCTCCATTCTTTTAGTTTTATGTACATGAAAATTGAACTCTGCATATAGTTGTAATTTTTTTTTATTTGTGAACTCTATGAAGCGTCTTTTAAGTATATTTTGTTTTATTTTAGAAAAAGTGACAAATATTGGGCCCATATGTTTGATGCGCCTGCACTGCAGACGAACATAGGGAGCTTTTTTTGGTTCTGAAAGCTGTGAAGTTTCTCCATTCTTTTAGTTTTATTAAATATTTACATTCCTTGAAGTCGCATCACAAGTACCAGTATATTTTTTGATTCTATCATTTTACACTCTTCATCATGTTGCTTTCTACCCTTTACATTATTTCTTTCCCTCGTTATGGTTACTTGTGTTCAGCAGAGGTCACATGTAGGAGTGTCATACAACAAAGAAGCATTTCATATTTAGTGGGAAAAAATTGATAAAATGGACTATTTTGGTCCCTCCATGCCTTAAATATAGTTTGAAACATGCCATGCTTTGAACACTGAATTCTGGTCTGTCACATTCTGGACAGACTCTTTATCTGTGACATATTCTTTCTGGCCTCTTATTTTTTTTTGCTTATTGTTCAATCCTGAAGGCTTTTTAGTGGTACATGGGATGACACTGGTATACCAACACCTTGGAATCTTGTTGTTTTCACAGCTAAAATTATCTTTAGTAATGTCAATTGTCAAAATATTTGAATTTAACATTTTTCCCTGATTCTCAACATTTACCTGTATCTTGAAATTATTTTTTTTATACATTAAATATTCTGGCAATCTGTTGATCATAATAGTATTATTGTAAATGATAATTGTGGCATCTTAACTTTAAAAATAGGTTGGTTACTATTTTGCTCCTAGTGGCAAGCCTTACCCCGATAACTGGATCATTACGGATGTCATGTATGAGTTTGAAGGATCTCTAATCTCTAGGTAACTGTCTATCTTTGCAGGTGTGTTGGTTTTGTAGTTGTATGTGAAATGAATTGGGGAGAGGTTTTTGGTTAGAAGTTTTAGCACTAATTTTGCAAACTAATATTATCTTTTCGTAAACAATGTGTATAATTAGGAAATAGTTATTACAATTCCAGTTTTTCTGGATATTCTATTTAAAATTAATTTTGTTGAAGTGTTTTAGTCTCAATTGTTAGGTCAGGGACTCTGGTTGAAGGGAAAATTGGACCTATAAGTGGCGATGAGACGGTAAATTCAAACTATGGTTCTCTCACTGTTGTTATGATTATATAGGAATGCATAATGTATTAATTGGCCATTTTTCTACTTCCGTTGTTTTTTTGAAATTGTGACGTGTGAGAATTACGTCTACACTCAACAATTAGACTGCAATAAAATCAACCTTTACAGGTGCCATATCTCTCCCTTTCCTTGTGCAAGGACTGGCTTGGACCAAAAGTGAACATAACAAGAGCGCCTCAGGTATTGCAGACTAAACATTGGTATTTGGGTAGTGTTTAAGTGTGATTATGTTCTTATTTTTTTTTTTGGGATTAAGTTAAATAGATTTGTATAATTTTCTATTAAATTATTAATTTACTGGGATGCATAATATTAAACTGCTGCTGCTTGTTCTTATTTTAGATAGACAAGTGTGTGACCAATAGTTGTAAGCCAATAACAACATAAGTCCTCAACTTTGACATCTGTTGTGTCTTTATCCTTTTCTTATTTTCATTTAACTTTGTTTGCATTCATAATGATATTTGTATCACAATCTATATATTTATCTTTGTTCTGACTTTTCAGTCAGAGCATGATGGTTCAGATGTACAGATTCAATTGAATGTGGAACATCACCATGAAGAAGATATTGTTCCAAAAATGACAAGATTGCCAAGGGTGAAGTACATAACATATTATGAAGATTCTGAAAGTCTTCCTGGAAAGAGGACAGCAGTTTGGGAGCTTGATAAAGGTGCATGGCTTGTCCCTTGAGTTGTCATGAACTACCTGATGCTTTTATTTATGACTAAAATAACCACAACTAGATTATGAATTTTTCATGCCCACTTGGACTATGTTAATTCAGTGTAGACAAATTGTCTGACTGGACTTAGAAGCTGATGCTCACAAAGTTTGCTAACACTTAAAAACTTATTCATTTACCTTCAAAAATTAGTAATCAAAGTCTCAAAAATTTAAAATGTCAGCACATTAGTTCTTTGAAATTTTGTCTTGTCACCACATTTGTTTTCCAAAGATCTGAATTATCACTGTATTGATTATCTATTAAGGAATAAAGAGGTGAAAAGTTTAACTTGGTGGAAAATTGATGATTATGCACCACTATACATAGGGAGATCTAAGATGTCCATATTGGCCATTATGGAGGGCTAGGATGATGATAAAAATAATCTTTGAGGAACTAATTTGTGATAAAAAAGATCTGAGGGATTAATTTGATGGCAGAATTTTTGGAGGATTGAAGTGGTGGCTGAAAAAGTTCATGGGGAAAGTTGTTAACCATAATTTATTTTACTGATTGGTTAGTGATTACTGCTTTCATAGATGAGTAGGTATGACCTCAATATCTTCAACGTTCTAAATTTTAACATAAGGTAATTGACCAAGGATGCATACAAGTAAACTGACATGATATTCCTGTAGCAAATCACAGGAACATAGTTAGATCACCAGTGCTAATGAGGGAACTATGGCTTGAGATGTGGCATGATATCCATCCTGATGCAAAATTAGAGTTTGTAACAAAAGGTATGTCAGACTATCTTTATAAACAATTTCAGTTGAGAATATTTTACTGACTTTGTTCCATTACAGCTAAGAGAGGTCCTTTAAGACACGAGGACTGTTATTGGGATTATGGGAAGGCTCGTTGTGCGTGGCCCGACTACTGTGAATATAGGTTTTTCCTTTCTCCTTTATTTAACATTTGATTTATTATTTGAAATTTTGAAATCTCTGAAAACATTTCAAATTGGGAAAGAATTAACCAAAAGTAAATGATATATTCCATACTGAACCTACGGGATAATTTTTCTTAATTGGAGATTTGTATAAGAAAACCTTCTAATTGTAAACACCATTATAACCTTTGATTTTTAATTCTTTCTTAACAAAACCTTCTATGTTGACCATTATATCCTTTGATTTTTAATTCTTTAAACATGTGCGGTGTATCATAATGCAGATATGTTTTTGGGGATGTTCACTTGGGACAAAGCTGTAGGTTGAGATATACTACTGCTGAAGTGTTGTCACATTATTTGTAAATAACAAGGTACTTCTTTATACTATTCTTTTATTTGGCTTGAACTTGTCCTGTGATAATTTTGATTAGGGGTTAACCTTGAGAATAAGTTAGTTTCATATTTTTTAATTGTTGACACTCTAGATTTGCAGAAAATCCTTTGCCTTAAACATCCAATTACTCCTTCAGTCATTCTATCATCCTTAAACTCTCTTACCTATCAAATATCTTTGCCCTGCCCAATTCTGAAGTTGGTACATTTTACACGACTTGAGCTAAATCCACACATTGTGCTGAAATAATTAAATTTAACTAATCAGAAACTCATATACTGTGATAAAAAGCACAAATATAAGTTTATATAGATTCGTTATATTTATTATGCACGAATAGATGATATTTTGTTCTCTAAAATAAATATTACATGATTATAATGATGAATTCAATATATTGTTCTAATTCTTTACTGTATACCTAGACTAAAGGTACTTTTTTTCATATTTGATTTTTACTGTTATTTCAAACTCAGTTTTTTCAACCCAGGTGCTAATACCTTCTGAATTTTTTTTTCTTCTGGATGACACACTTGACACGAACACCATTTCACCTTCATATAACCGTAATTTTTGGAGTCTGGCCGTTTACAAGCAAAATCTGTGTTTACTGGTTTGGAACTTTGACTTCCCGGGCCTCATATCCCCAACTAGATTAAAAAAAAGGCAATTGCAAGATTCTAAAAGTTTAAAGTCCCACTTTTTTCAAATAGTTTTATTGATATAAATTATTAGAAAAAAAATTCAGTTTGAAAATAAAAGTCGGCATATTTATACCTTATATCTTTCTTTTTCTTATTTTTTAATTACTTGTTCTTGAAAATGACTGGACTGTCCATCTTCTTTCTTGTTGTCTTATCTAATTATAATTTTTAATATAATATAAAATAATTTTAATAATCTAAAATGAACACAAGGAAAATAAAATAAAATATTCCATAAAAATTAAAAAGAGAAGGAGATTATAATGTTTTAGTTAGATTAAACATTACATAAATTATGCATGATTTTTATAAATGAAATAATATATTACAATTCTTAAAACTTTATCTGCAAACTCGATGCTGGTGGTATCTGATATGCGTCTTCATATTCTCTGCAATTAGAAATTGAGGTCTATGTTCTATTTGTTGAAACCCGAATTATACTGCTATTGGTTAAACTAGGTGCACATCCTTTACGGTTGGTTAGTCCAGTGACCACTTTTCACTTGTCTTCCATGATAAATAATACGTCAGAATGGTGGGAGATCTGTAGAGCTGTATTGTTCAACTAGTTGACAGTTTTCTTGATCTAGAAAACATGATATGGAAAATGATAATACGAATAGTGTAGGTGATAGTAGTGTAAATGAAAACATTTGTTCTCTGATATACTGTAACGTGGACATTCTTGTATTACTCACAGTTCAATGATAAATGTCCTCAGGGAAGATAAATTTTATGTAATGTTTTGATAACATTTGGAATAAGATTAATTTTCTTGATCTGCATCTTTTTGGTTTTATGGTCTAGTGGATGGTTTTTCGTCAACAGAGAGACTAGAAAGAAATAATAAGCATTTGAATATTTTCCGTTTGTATTTTATCAACATTATTTTCTGAGATTTATTAGTGTTTCCTCAGTGTAATCCTTGTTTACAGAATTGAATTTCGGATGGTAGTATATACTTCACTGCAAAGCATGTGTTTGATAATTTTTTACACATTGTATAGTTGAATTAGATTCCATGGGTAGAAATGGGTTAAATTTGGGTTTGCACAGTTTCACCCCTTTACCAATTACATTTTTTTTTGTTTAACTTTGACATGAGCTTTTATAAATCATGTGTTTATATATTTTTTTATTGAAATTAAAATTATATTATACATTTTAATCGATGTATGTATTAAAGCAGCGAATTGTTTTTAATTAGGAAATGGTATTACAAGTACATAAACCACTAAGGTTTGTCCTTTTAAAAGTTTGATCAAACATGAAATTTATTTAAAAGATTGCCTTGTAATAAATGTTTTAAAATAAATAAAAAATTACCTCCAACTTGATTATGAATCTATATTATTGTAGTACCTTCTAAACTTCTAAACATGCTATAACATTTTAAATATCCAAACAATTCAGTAAAAAATTAATACTCCTAATTACACTTTATTCTTAAACTTCGAATGATCTTAACTTTACAAAGTATGTATTTTAGTACTTTTCTCCAATGTATTTTTCTTATATGTTTTTTTTCTATTTTAACAATTGGACTCTGCTTGTTGACACAAGTTCAACTTACCCTCTCAAATTTAACCACTACCTTGTGTGACGTGTTAATTTTAAATCATGATTGACTTATGAAGAGTAAAAAAGATAATTTATAGGAGATTGTTTAGTAAGTCTAATTAAACCATCTCTATCATTTATAATTTTTATACATAGGTTCTCTTAATTGTCTTAATGATTAGTTTTTTGTTTTCCTTAGCTCTCTATATAAAGAATATGTAAATTTTTTTTAGTATGGGATATACAAAAGCGTATTCTCTTTCCTCATTGTATTTCTATGATATTGTTGTATGAATCCAACAAGTGCTTAATAGTCCTAGCATTTACAAAAGGCTAAACATTTCAATTAATGTCTTAACAAAAAAATAATTGAAGCACAAAGAGGAAGACTTAAGTTTCTAAATCATATTTCACAAAGAGAAATTATAATTTTTTCTATTTTATTTTTTCACAAAGAGAAAAAATAATTGATGCGTATAAATTATACAAGCTAATAGTTTATTACAAGCAATGAGAGTAGCTCAGACCAGCTGAGAATTGCTTTTTGTTTAATAAGTGGAGTGGGATTTGATTTCTCTAGACTAAAAGGCTACATTTAAAATTTAAAATGTGAAACTGTATTCACTAATTGGAAAATGATAGTGATTGTATTCAATAATTCAAGCAATTATTAAAATCTGATTAGTTAAATTTCCGATCAATGGCTATAACCCTCTAATTCGTTCCAACTTTAAAAGAGTATAGGCCAAATGTTCAGTATAGTCATTTTCTAGTTCTTAAAACAATCCATTACAAGTATAAAAAAAAAACAGAAAAGAA
>Ga0099823_1003115_pt1 | contig 15501 bp, 7 predicted proteins | sample CowpearedBW_FD_76831 | JGI IMG/M metagenome (GOLD analysis project Ga0099823, IMG submission 76831) | Root nodule microbial communities of legume samples collected from California, USA - Cow pea red BW | ecosystem: Host-associated > Plants > Roots > Nodule | place: USA: California | collected...
AATAAGTAAAATTTACATCATGATAAAATATATTTTTAATGTTTAAACTACATCATAATAAAATACGAAACATTAGTAAAAAAAAAATATAATTTTTCTAAGCGTTTTATTTAAAATAAATAATACAGTATATTAAAAATAGGGATGTTACAGATGACATGTTTGAGGTGGTGTTCCACCACGAAGGGAAACTTACATATGATAGGGAAATTTCCATATTGTCTTGTAACCTAGATCGCTAGAGCTATTTCGATGTGGTAAGTATACTGAGGGAGATGAGGTATGTTGGACAAAATGATTTGTGGTATTGTGTAGGAGGTGGTACAATATTGAGGATATGTTAGATATTTTGAATGATGATTATGGTGCCATGCATATGGTTAACATAGCTAGGCTAAATGGTCAGGTTCATCTTTTTGTGGTGCATAAGATGTGTGAACCCGAGATAATAGAAATGTCGGAATATAATGGACATGATTGACATGTAGGTGAGGTTGGTGGGGGTGGAGATAAAGGTGAATTATTTGAAGTGGGTGAGTTAGATGTTGCTGCAGGTGAGGATGGTGAGTGTGCACCTTAATGTGAGTTAGATAAGGGAATGATTTAGATGGTGAGTTACATGCTGCTGCTGGTGAGTGTGATTTAGATTAAGGGGTGATTTAAATGGTTACGATTGTGAACATGAAGGTTAGTTAAAGAAGGGAAATGACTTACATGTTGGTGTTGGGGGTGAATTTCAAGGTAATAACTGTGATGAACCTGAACTTGAACCTATTGAACATGAAGGTGAGTTTCATAAGGAAGGAGAATGTGAACCTGAACCTGTTGAACCTGCACATAAGGGGGTCATTATGAAGCTCAAGGTGGTCAATATGAACATGAAGTTCAGTTAGATAAGGAGGTTGGTTTAGACACTAGTGGTACGTATGATGTTGAAGCCTTGCCTAAGGGGGGGGTGAGTGTGTAGGTAATAGAGTTGTTCATCTTGAGAGTTGGAGTCAATTTGGATCGGATGGAAGCAGTGATAAAAGTGTTCATGGTTATCACAACGAAAGATTACTTGATGTATCAATTGATTATGATATAGAGGATGAACCTAAAAAATGGCAGGGTAATGTGGAGGTTGAAAAAGAACAATTAATTGGCCCTCCTACTAGTTACAGGGTAGGTGATACACCAAGTGAGGATAATGAGAACCAGACTTTGGTACAAGACAAAGGGTTGTCATATGATGAGTGGCAATCAGAAGAATTGAAAAGTGATCAAGAAATTGAAGAAGGTGATGTTGATGAAGCAAATAATGAAGAGGGTTATAAGAAATTTTCTACATTTTCAATGGCCAAAGCCATGGGTGAATATAAGTGGGAGGTTGGAACCTATTTTAGTAAAAAGGTAGAATATGTGGAAGCCATAAAAACTTATGCTTTGGAAAATGAAAGAAGTTTAAAATTTTTTAAAAGTGATGAAAGAAGAGATAAAGTGAAATGTCTTGGTGCAAAAGGAAAATGTCTCTAGTATGCATACTATGGCTATATGCAAGAAGTCAAAACATGGCAATTGAGGAAAATTATTGATCAACACACATGCAGTAGAGAATTTAACATTTATATAATTAATTCAAAGTAGTTTAGTAAGATATTTGAAAAGACAATTAAAGCTAATCCAAAAACTAAAGGGGTTGACATTCGTGAAAAAGTGAGCAGGAAATGGAACATTGTTATTTCTATGTGTATAACTTATAGGGTAAAGGCAATAGTCGTAGACAGTGTTGATGGATCATTTGCAAAACAATAGAAGAGGTTGTATGATTATGCACATGAACTTCTTAAAACTAGTCCTGGTTCAATACTAAAACTTAAGGTATAGTAGAATGAAGGTCAACCTATATTTTAAAGGTTTTATACACGTTTCAAGGCATGCAAAGACAGTTTCATGTCTTGTAGGCCTATTATCAAATTAGATGGCTGCTTCTTGAAAGGGAAGAATGGAGGATAGTTGTTAACAACAGAGATGGAAACAACCAAATGTTACCTATTGCTTAGGTTGTGGTTGAGGTCAAAAATAAGGATTCATGGACATGGTTTTTAGAGCTTTTGATTAAGGGCACAAGTGTGGCTGAATTGTGTGCATGATGTACATTCATTTTAGACCAACGGAAGGTAATATCACATGTTTCGTTGTTTATTACATTGATTTTTGTTTGAGGACTTTTATTCCATCTCACATATATGTATTTTCATTCAAACCACAAGGTTTGTTACCAACTATACAGGATCTACTCCCTGGAGTGGATCAAATTTTCTATGTGAGGCACTTGTATGCCAATTTTAGGAAGAACTTCCCTGGTAAAAGTTTGAAGCGTTTGATGTGGAAGGTAGTTGGTTGCACACACCCGGAAGCATGGGAGTAAGAAGTAAGGAACATAAAAGAAGTCAACAAAGATGCTTTCAAATACTTGATAGCAATTTCGCTACGGTATGCATTTAATTTTTACTATCTAAAATTTTTCTTATATCATGAACTAAACCATTTCAGAACCACACAACTATTTTGTTACTTATTGTAGAGTAGGTATTTGTCATGCTCTAGGTTCACAAGCACTTGCCAATGTGATACATTGGTAAAAAATGTTGGAGACCTTTAATAGTATTCTGGTTGAATCTAGAGCCAAGCCAATAATCATAATATTGGAGGAAATAAGTCTATATATGATGCACAAATGGGAAAAAAACAGAAAGAAATGTGCATCATATTCATGTTCCATCTATCCCAAAATTACAGTTGTGCTTCTATTATTGTAATGCTTGGTGTATTACTAATTATAAGTTTCTTTTTTAACCTTACAATTGGTCAACGGATAAGATATTTGAAGTTAAGCATGCCTCACACGTTGGGGACAAGCTTGTGGTCAACATTGATCAAGCATCATGCATTTGTAGGAAGTGGAACATCATTGGGATTCCATGTTGTCATTCCTTGGTTGTAGTGAAGTTTTTAAACATAAATGGAGAAGAATTTATCTCCAATTGGTAGAAGAAGTCCACGTTTGAAGAGACATATTCATCCATCATATTCTCCATCAATGGCCAGAACGGGTGGGACATTACATCATATCCTGATGTCTTGCCTCCTCTACAAAGAGCATTGCCAGGTAGACCAAAAAAGAAAAGAAGATTATAAGATTGGGAGCTAAGAAAGGATGATACACAAATGAGCAAAGCGGGTTTATGAAAAAGATGTCATATATGTAGGCATGTTGGACATAAGAAAAGCAATTGCCCACAAGCATATTAGGCATAATCACATGGACGTGGTTCACAACAACCAACCCAAGCACCACAAGCTTCTACTCAATCATCCCAACAACTTTCACAACCATTGTAGCTTTCTGATGCAGTATCCCACCAACCTTCACAACCATCACAACCTTTTAATCAACCATTAAAACAATCTTCACAACTATCACAGGCTTCTACTAGAGCAGCCTAGCAACAGGACATACCATATGTTCCTTACACGCAATCATTTGTGCAACTTAGTGAAGCACCAAGGCATTCTACTCAACAATCTCAACAAGCATCCCGTGGATGTGGATCACATGGAAGAACAATCATGAGGCCTAAGCTGATGCAAGGAGGGGACGCTTATGGAAGCCATGACTATATAATGTTGTGTTCCATTAGTTGTTTGCTTATTAAGAACTTAATTCCACTTATTTCTATAGCTTTTTGAAAGACTAAATATCAAGTGTTGGACCACTTTACTTTATTATGTGTAATTAGGTATTGGTGGACCACTTTATTCTGATTTTCAATTCATAAGTGGTGGACCACTTTGTTTTAGGATGTTAAATGTTTAATTGGTGGGCCAGTTTATTTTGGAAATATGAATATGAAACAAGTGTTCAATTCTGATGTCCAATTTTGAAATGATTGACCACTTTAATTTATGGTTATCGATATCTATGTTTCAAAACCAGTGCCCAAAGTTGTGATGATTTTTTTTTTTAAACAATGACTAATAACTACTACAACATTAACATTGATTTTTCAAACATTACATGTAACGTGCCATTTAAATAATAACATAATTAAATGAAACATCACACATAATAATAAAAGGGCATTGTCATGGCGTGGAAATGTCACTCCTTATAGTTATCCAAAATACTTGGAACATAAAACTGAGACACACCACAATGTCATTAACAAAATAAAGTAAGGGTTCGACAGTATTCAAAATAAAAGCTCAAAGACAAGGCAAATACATGGGCCATAACCCTAAGGTTATCATGCATACCAATTCCATGCAACCATTTATAACTAACCATCCATTCATGTTCCATACCAAGACATACCAAACTCATCAATTTCAGCCCATAAATCATTCAGTACATGCAAAATCACTCAATTCATGCTTTAATATAGTAATCCAACCAAACATGTGACAATCATCCAGAAATAGAGGAGAAAACAACACCTGAGCACATTCTCGCCCAGTTCTCGCTTAAGCTAAAAGGCCTTGCTCAGGCAAGAGAGTTCTCTCGCTCACGCGAGCTTCTTTCGCCTAGGCAAGAGCTCAAAAAGTGGAACAATAGTGCTTTCGCGTTCTCTCGCTTAGGCGAGACCTCCTCGTTTAGGCGAGACCTCCTCGCTTAGGCGAGACCTCCTCGCTTGAGCGAGATGACTTTTCGCTCAAAACTGGAGCTCGTCGCCTGAGCGACAGCTCGCGCAACACTTGGGAGGGTTCTTGATACTCTCACTTAGGTGAGACCCACTCGCTTGGGCGAGAATATTAAATTTCCTCCACTGTTCACGCAGGCCAACACACAGATTCATCCAGAGCAAAGCATATAACATCTTCATATAAATTTAAACACCATATAATCACCAAAAACCCGAAATAGAGTTGAAAAATATACAATATATATTAAAAGTGCAAAACCCTAGCTTGCCTTACCTGGAAAAAGTTAGCCAAAAGACTCTGACACCTAAGCCCACGAACATAACAGCTCTAGGAGCAGATTTATGAACTAGGAACAGCAGCACAAGATGAAAACGAGGTTACTACCGTGAACATCTAACAGGAACCACGAAAACAAGCTGAAGAAGAAAGAGTATGGGCTGAAGAACAACTTACGTGGAGTAGAGTAGGGGTTAAGCTAACTTGAAGAGGACTAGAGACCAAACCCTAGTAGAGAGTTGTTCTAGCTCTAAGAGAGGGAGGAGTGAGCTAGTTTGTTTTTGGAAAACAAAAGAATGAGAGTGTTAGGGATGCTTTAGGGGGTTTTGGGTACCTTGTGGGCCAACCTTAGGCCAAATAGATTAGGACAGACCCTTAATTTTTGGGGCAAAAAAATAAGTGGGCTTTACATTCTCCCCAACAACAAAAATTTTCGACCTTGAAAATAAAGATTTACCAGGAAAATAGATGTGGATGTGACTTCCTCATATCCTCCTCTAGCTCCCATGTAGAGTCACCTGTCCTCTACATAGGAGGAGTGAGCTAGTTTGCTTTTGGAAAACAGAAGAATGAGAGTGTTAGGGATGCTTTAGAGGGTTTAGGGTACCTTGTGGGCCAACCTTAGGCCAAATAGATTAGGACAGACCCTTAATTTTTAGGGCAGAAAAATAAGTGGGCCTTACATTCTCCTCAACAACAAAAATTTCCGACCTTGAAAATAAAAATTTACGAGGAAAATAGATGTGGATGTGACTTCCTCATATCCTCCTCTAGCTCCCATGTAGAGTCACCTGTCCTCTGGTCCTAGATGACTTTGACAAGACTAACTAATTTTCCCCGACGTTCCTCAACTCAGTTATCCCCTAAAGCAATGGGTGACACTTGCATCATGAGATCCTACCTAATTTTCACATCCTCAACCTCCAACACGTGAGAAGGGTCAAATACACATTTCCTCAACTGTGACACGTGAAATACCGGATGGAGATTTACCAACTGAGGAGGCAAAGAAATCTCATAAGCCACAGGCCCAATCCTCGTCGAGATTTGGTAACGACCAAGGAACTTAGGAAAAAACTTCCTTGAGCGGAGAGCCCTTTCCACACCAGTGGTTCAGGTCACCTTAAAAAACACATGATCTCCAGCCGCAATTTCCAAAGGTTTCCTCCTGCGGTCCGCATAGGCCTTCTAGCTATTATGAGAAGCCTGCATCCTATCCCTCACCATTCTCACCTTCTCTGTAGTTTGTTCCACTAACTTTGGTCCAACTAGCACTGCCTCCCCATCCTGATACCAGCATAGAGGGGTCCTACATTTTCAGCCGTAAAGAGCTTCATATGGTGCCATGCCAATGTTTGCATGGAAATTGTTGTTGTACGTGAACTCTATCAAGGGTAAAACTTCATCCCACGCACCCAAATGATCCAGCATGCATAGTGACTAAATTGTCCTCTCAGAATGACCATCGGTATGGGGATGATATGCCAAACTCATAGTCAACTTACTACCCAAAGCACTCTGTAGCGTCTGCCAAAATTGTGAAGTGAACCGCGGATCTCTATCTGAGACTATGCTCAAAGGTACCTCGTGCAATCTCATAATCTCTTTAATGTATAGTTGGGCCAACTTGGCCATGGACATCCTCAAATTCATTGCCAAGAAATGAGCACTCTTGGTCAATCGGTCCACCACAACCCAGATTGTATCATGACCCCTAAAGGTTCGTGGCAAATGGGTTACAAAGTCCAAAACTATGCTATCCCATTTCCACACTGGTATGTCCAAGGGCTGTAGAATTTCACCAGGTCTCCAATGCTCTACCTTTGCCTTCTGACATGTCAAACAGGCAGACACGAACTGTGACACATCCTTCTTCATACCTTGCCACCAGAAGGTCTCCTTGAGATCTTGGTACATCCTAGTCATGCTAGGATGCAAATTAAGACGACTCTTATGCCCTTCCTCAAGTATTAACCTCTTCACCTTAGCATCATCATGTATACATACCCTACCCTAGAATCTCAGTATACCATCATTTTTCACGGCAAAATCTTTCGCTTCATCTGACCCAAGCAATTCTACCACTCTTTTAATGACATCCATCAACTGTCTTTTCTTGACCAAGTTCAGGAAGTCACTAGATATAGTCAAGGTACTACATCTAATGAACTCAGATCCCAACTCAACATGCAGCTTCATATCTCTGAATTTCTCTAGTAGCTCTACCTCCTTGATCATAAGGTGTGTAGTATGTACAGTCTTTCTACTCAAGGCATCTGCCACCACATTTGCCTTTCCCGGATGATATAATAGTTTGAAATCATAATCTTTCAAGAACTTCATTCACCTCCTCTATATCATGTTCAACTTCTTCTGATCAAACAGGTACTTGAGGCTTTTATGATCGCTTAATACACGAAACTGGACATCATACAGATAATGTCTCCAGATCTTCAAGGCAAATACTATAGCTGCCAACTCCAGGTCATGAGTGGGGTAGTTTCTCTCATGCACCTTAATTTGCCTCGAAGCATATGCCACTACCTTCTTCTCTTGCATCAACACACATCCCAGCCTTAGATGAGAGGCATCATAGTAAACCTCAAAGGATTTACCAACATCAGGGATCACAAGTATTGGAGCACTCGTCAACCTTCGCTTAAGCTCTTGAAAGCTTTCCTCACAATTATCCGTCCAAGTAAATTGTTGATCTTTCCTGGCAAGCTGTGTTAGAGGCACCACTATCTTGGAGAATCCTTCTATGAATCTCCTATAGTAGACAGCTAAACCCACGAAGCTCTTGATCTCGATTGCTGACTTGGGACTTTCCCACTTAACCACTACCTCAACCGGTGCTGTATCCACCGCTATACCCTGGGCAGATATCACATAATAAAGTAAAGTGGTCCAAAACGAGGTTACTACCGTGAACCTCTAACAGTAACTGCGAAAACAAGTTGAAAAAGAAAGAGTATGGGCTGAAGAACAACTTACGTGGAGTAGAGTAGAGGTTGAGCTAACTTGAAGAGGACTAGAGACCAAATCCTAGCAGAGAGTTGTTGTATCTCTAAGAGAGGGAGGAATGAGCTTGTTTGTTTATGTAAAATAGAAGAATTATAGTGTTAGAGCTGCTTTAGGGGGTTTTGAGTAACCTATGGGCCAACCTTAAGCCCAATAGATTAGGGCAGACCCTTAAACTTTGGGGCAGAAAAATAAGTGGGCCTTACATTACATACATAACACAACCCATCCCTACCAAATATAATAACACCTCTCTGAACTTATCTTCTAAATTTTCGTGAACAACATTGACACAATAATCATGTTCAGTACACAACCAACACAAACCACTCCAATCAAGACCTTAATCCTTTTTTTCAAAAGACTTAATACATGTTTCCAAATCATAAATTTTGTTCATATGAGCAACCACTTCTCCTGCCATCACGTAAGTCGTCCACATTTGTTGGGAATTGACAGTGCCACCAGCCCTTGGTTCATTCTTGACAGTGCCAACAACCCTTTCTTCAGTTTTCACACTACCACCAACCTTTTCTTTACTCATGATGTTGCCATAACCCTTTTCTTCAATCACAAGAGTGTTGGCAAAACCCCTTTCTTCAATCCCAACCTCAGTAAACCAGTTGAAGTAATTGCACCCACCATAGTGTTGACTTCAACTTTGTTACAAATACACCATTGACATCATAAACAAAAAGAGAAAAACCATATAAAAATTACAAAACAACATTATCTTGAAGTTTGGGCATCCCCAAAATCTTTTCCTTTTATTTTTTGTTGTTTTCGCAATTCTCTACATAGATTTTTTCCCACAATAGCAAGTGGGTGTTACACTTATATTTCTACACCCACCTCCACCACAACAAGACACACTAGGGTTCTGCTTACCCCATACATTCAAAGTCGAAGATGAAGAAGAATTCCCCAGATTCATGAGTAACCCACGAAAACCAGAACGAAGGAAAAGATGAATGCTTTTTTTCACAATTTAGGTATTCAAATATAACATGACACATTTTTGCCAAAATTGAAGATTTTTCCACTACATTCCAAATCTAACTGACACGTATCTAGTATACAAATCCACCTCAACAACACAAACGTCATTTACCACAACTTAACAGAAAAGGCATCTTTGATACCATTTAACAAAATTGAGATCCTAATTGAGACTTATAAAAAAATAGGGACCAAATCGATATTTTGGAAAAAAAATAGGAATCAAAGGACACAATTAAACCTATTTTATTTTAATACCTTTAAGATAAACATGGACTAACTTTTTGTGGCAAATCCATCTTTCATCCTCTTTTCAAAATAGAAAGCAATCAACAACTAACTTTAGAAAACAAGCCTAAAGTAGTGGAGAAGACACGTGATCAATGCATCATACTTGTGAGCTTTAAATGCCACTTAGGTGGTCTCTACATATGGTACAAATCTTAGAAGTTATCAGTCTAGTGCAATAAGACAATTTAGTACCATCAAATGATTATGTATCAAACAATCTTGTATCATTAGATTATCTTATGTCATCATACAATTTGGTGCTCTTAGAAAAACTAGGAACCTTAATGAATTTCCTAATTGATCATCTCCTCGTCTATTTTCTCATCAAAAATCAAGTCTAAATTGTTTACACAAGTCAAGTCTAAGCTTCATTAAGAAGTTAAAGTAAAAATTGACCTTAAAAGCCAAGCCAAAATTTGTTTTAAAAGTAGAACACCAAAACTAATAGCCAAAATGTTTTCTTAAAAATTAGGTTAACAATTTATATTATTGAATGCATTTCTCATGATCTATGAATAGAAGTATTTCTTCTTATTTGAATCATACTTAAAATATCTACAAATTTAAATGTTTGTAAGTTTGCTTATTTTGATAATATAATTCTATTTTACAAAGATTCTTAATTAAGAGAGTTTCTTCAAAATGGTAAATTTTAATTTTAGGACATAATTATTTTATTATTAGTTTTTTCATTTTTCTTCTTTACATTACCATTTTATCCTGTTTTATTTATTTATTTATTTTGTGATTTAAACCTCTGTAATCTTATTATTATTATTTTTCTTGAATATTCTTGAATACGACTATTGAAAGTTTCCCATCCCACAAAATACTCTATCATCTCCATCAATTGAATGTAACATATAACAATGACGTATGCATTGGAGTTATCCAAATGACAGTTGAATGACAATCATGTTACAAATATAAAATCACATTTTAATGCAATGGCTATAAATTTAATAATGCATCAAACAAAGTCAAATTCGTATTATGTTTAAGAAATAATTAAAACTATGTAAATTGTATTATTATTGATATATTGATAATAAAAATGTTAAGACTAAATTTCACTAGCGAACGTTCAACAAATTGTATTTATGTATATTTTATATGACTAATTGTATGATGATTAATTAATTTGGAACTTAAAACATGATGTGTGTTTAGAGAAGCACATATTAACGTCAATGTTTCGTTTCCTTTCCCTTTTTCCCCTCCTCTTATTTGTATTTCTTTTTTGTGTAAAAACTGAATTATGAAAAAATGGTTAATAATTTATCTAATTTTCAATGATTTTACAATTTAATTGTTCTAAAATTGTATAAAAAGATTGAGTTCATACCCAATTACCACACTTATAATAATTTGATCCCCAATTAATAATATTAATAATATAGATAAAAAAAATACATTATCATTTTAACTTATTATATTTGTTTAACAGAAATTTGTGTAACTCATTGAGAAAATATACAAAAATAAGTGTAAGAAATTAAAGGAAAAGGAAAAACCTCAAGTATAAGAAGAAAATGAAAAAAATAAAATAAAGAAAGAAATATATTGTAGCTTCAACTTCCTTCCTTACTCTTGTATTGGGACATTTAAAAGAAAGGTGAATTTTACAAATATATTTTTATTAAAAACGATATTTTTGTAACGGTACTTAATTTTCCAATAACTATTTGTCAATTTCTTGATTCAATTAGTCTTGAATTAACTTTATCCTGAGCTTATTAAACTTTTCCAAACATGTATTTTGATAAACTTCTTTCCTTTTCAAATATATTTTAAAAATCCTTCTTTTTAGAGATACTTATATAACATTTCTCGTAATATCATAAGTTTCATTTTTCTTCTCGAGATACATAAAGATACTTAAGTTTTCTAAATGTTTTTTTATATCCCATAGTCATCAAAATCTCAAATCAATTTATCTCATCCATAGAATTGCTCATTTCAATTCGGATCTATTTATTATGAGAATACATTTTGGAGGACTAAAATTGTGTAGTATATCATTAGAACTTTTATTTTGAATGTATTGCATATGTGAAATATATGCTTTATATATGTAGTATTTTGTCATTCACTTTAATATTCAATTTTATAAAATTTAATTTTAATTTTTGTAAAATATTTTTCATTTTACTCATATTGTTGTGAAAAACTTAATATGGCAAAAAGGAACCGAAGAGAATAAAATTTTAGAAAAATATTATAAAAATTCAAATTAAATAATGATTAATTCTTTTTTTTTATCTTTCATGTTTTAGTAATTTACACTTTGAGTTTTATACCAATAAATTATTTTATTCCTTTAAACTTACAATGGTACACAAAAGAATATCATTTAATTATTAAAGGTAATGGAACATCTATTCTAAGCATTTCAAAAATAGAAAACAAAATTATTAAAAAGAATATAAGGACAAAATTTAGCCGACAATGTTAGATATGAAAGTGAATATTTATTCTTGCATGTATTCGAATTGATTTCAATTCACTGAACCGTGACATAGTTGATTAGGTATGAAGATTTAATAGGGCAATAAATTGTGGTTTGAAATTAAATGAGCCTAACAGTTAACTACTCTATTTATAATGTAATATATTAATGTTTCTTTTTAATTTAATCACCGTTGTATTTTATGTTGTAAGAAAAACACTGATGTATATTAATCTTGTTATAATAAAATTTAATGATCAATATTTACTGATCTCACTTGCATAAAAAAAATGTCTTCTCAATAAACAAACATAAAATCCACAATGGTGCTTGTCAAAGTTTGAACTTTCATAATTTAATAACTTGTATCTAAAATGGAAAATTAATCGGTTGAATTGGTTTTGTTTTATGGTTTTTGGGAAATTGTATGCAAATGAATCTAAGTCTCACATTGAGTAAAGATGAAAATCTATAAATTTATTGTCTTAAGGTTTTTGGTTGAGAGTAATGTCAATCTCTTATGAGTGGGTTGAAGTATTTCCGAGGTGATTTATTCCAAAAGACTAACAATAATATCAGAGTTGAATGTTCGTATGGTGATTGATTCATATCCTCTTGAAAGATCTAACAAATTTTAATTTAACTTTATTATTTCATATATGGGATATATTAATGTTGGTACTAAATATAGTACTTGAAATAATGAAATTGTTAGCATAGTATATGAATGTATGGAAAGTTCTATAATTGATATTACAATATAACGATAAATTCTCTCAACTTTACAATTTAAAATAAAATTGATTATGAAAATGTTTTAATATTAAATTGATTCTAAATATTATATCCCTTAGCAAAATAATTCCACGAAATATAATATCTAAACATAATATTAGAAGTTTCTATATAAATTCTTTTTAAGAAAATAATTTTTCAGAAATAAACCCCCACCGATTTGAAGAATTGAATTTATTCTTAATATGATTTATCACTTTTTTAATTATTTTGATTTTTTCATTACAAAAATTTTCATTTCATTTTATCATATCATTATGATCGATCGGCAAAAATAAAAAAACCAATATTGACCACTCTAATTATACTTTTTTCTTTTTTCATCTATACGTTCCTCTTGAGATATTTAAATCTAATTTCATTATTATCGATTAAAGAGTTCTCATTTTTATTCATTTCTTTATATATATATATATATATATATATAAATAAAAGAGTGCTTAAAAAATAATACTATTTATTATATTAAAAGTAACAAACTAAATTTATTTATGTAAACTGTCTTTAAAAGTAATGATCTCTTTTCAATAAATTAAAAAGCATTAATTTATTTATGGTAACACATTAAGAATTAATCTCTTTATTACTTATAGTAATTATACAGAAAAATTACAAATTTAACTATCTCATCTTTATTTATTTTCATTCTCATGTCTATTAAAATATGAGAATTTTTTCTCATCTCCAGAAAAAAAAATGGAAATGGTTATATTATTTATTCTTTAAAATGTTAATTAAATAATTTTTAACAGAAAAAAAATTATAATATTTTAAAATATTTAAAATAAAAAAGTTACACATCTTTTTTCTAATAATACATATAAAAAAATTATAATTATAGAATGAAAATATCAAATAAAGACAAACGATAATTAAATATTTAATTATAAATTACCTAATAAATTAATATTATTTTAATAATTTAAACGATTTCTTTCTCTAAAGAAAATAAGTATTCATCACGCCCTGGTCAATACACGAGAATTCTCGGTCAGATAGAGTAACAGTGACGATTACGGTTCTTTTTGCATCTACAGTAACCAACCGCAAAAATATAATATATATCAATACACAGTTCATCGATACAAACACAAATTACTGGATTTCAATTCAACAACAACACACGATCGAGATCTTCCATTGAATATGAGTATGGCTATGTCAATCACACTCATTCTTCTACCATTAATGTACCTCCAACGTTCATCATCTTCTTCATCATCCTTGAGAATGGGTTCTTCTCTCTCTGTGGAAAATCCACAACATATTCTCATGTCACCAAACGCCATGTTTTCTGCTGGCTTCTTAGCCATTGGCGAGAACGCATATTCGTTTGCAATATGGTTCACGGAGCCTCAATTTCACAGCCCAAGTTCTGTCACATGGATGGCAAACCGTGACCAACCTGTGAATGGGAAAAGCTCAAAATTTTCCCTTACAAACGATGGCAACATGTTCTTGATTGATGCTGCTCTTAAATCTGTTTGGTCTTCAAACACTGCTTCATCAGCCCCAGTGGAGTTGCATCTCAAAGACAATGGCAATCTTGTGTTACACCAGCTTCAAGGAACCGTTCTGTGGCAAAGTTTCGATTTTCCAACCGACACTCTCGTTCCTGGTCAGCCTCTTACCAGATACACGCAACTTGTGTCTTCAAGAAGCGAGAGTAACCATTCATCTGGTTTCTACAAGTTTTTCTTCGATGATGACAACGTTCTCGGTCTTCAGTATGATGGTCCTGATGTTTCAAGCTCCTACTGGCCACAACCTTGGTTGATAAGTTGGGATGCTGGAAGGACTAATTTCAACAGTAGTAGAATTGGCGTGTTGAATTCTCTGGGACTTTTCAGTTCAACAGATAATTTCAGTTTTGTGACATCTGATTATGGCACAGTGCAGCAGAGAAGGTTGAAAGTGGAGTGTGATGGAAATGTTCGAGTGTACAGTCGAAATAATGTTTTGCAGAATTGGTATGTTTCATGGCAAGCAATTTCTAGTGGTTGCGTACCTCATGGGATTTGTGGACCCAACAGCTTCTGTGTTTATGTTCATGCGAGTGGAAGAAAATGTTTGTGTCTTCCGGGGCATAGATTGAAGAACCACAGTGATTGGTCTCAAGGGTGTGAACCCTTGTTTCAGCTTACTTGCCATAGGAATGAGTCTATGTTCTTGGAGATTCCAAATGTTGAGTTTTACGGCTATGACAATCATTATGTAGAAATCAGTAACTACAGTGCCTGTGAGAGTTTATGCTTGCAAGACTGCAGTTGTAAGGGGTTTCAACACTCCTATAGTGATGATAAACGCTTTTATAGGTGCTATACGAAAACGCAATTTCTCAATGGAAGACGTTCACCGGTATTCCAAGGAACAACATACCTGAGATTGCCCAAAAGTAATAGCTTCTCTCACAAAGAACATGACAGAGAATCTTTAAATGATCATGTTTGTTCAGTTCAACTTCAACGTGCTTATATCAAAACACAAGCAAACCATTATGTGAAGATTTTCCTGTGGTTTTCCACCACCCTTGGAGCTTTTGAAGTGATTTGCATTGTTTTGATTTGGTGTCTGGTTAGGACCAGACAAAAGTCTAATCGAGAGGGCTACCATCTTGCAGGAACAGGATTCAGAAAATATAGTTATTCAGAGTTGAAGAAGGCGACAAAGGGGTTCAGTGAAGAGATTGGAAGAGGTGGAGGAGGAGTTGTGTACAAAGGTGTTTTATCAGATGAAAGACATGCAGCAATCAAGAGACTGAATGAGGCTAAACAAGGAGAAGGAGAATTCCTTGCTGAAGTGAGTCTCATTGGAAGGCTTAACCACATGAACTTGATTGAAATGTGGGGATATTGTGCTGAGGGAAAGCATAGGTTGTTGGTGTATGAGTACATGGAGAAGGGTTCTTTGGCGGAAAATCTCTCATCCAACACACTTGATTGGAGTAAGAGATACAACATTGCCCTTGGAACAGCAAGAGTTCT
>Ga0099823_1003122_pt1 | contig 15490 bp, 7 predicted proteins | sample CowpearedBW_FD_76831 | JGI IMG/M metagenome (GOLD analysis project Ga0099823, IMG submission 76831) | Root nodule microbial communities of legume samples collected from California, USA - Cow pea red BW | ecosystem: Host-associated > Plants > Roots > Nodule | place: USA: California | collected...
AATTACTTCTTTTATGGACTCTTGCATTAACGTTTCAAATTCTTGTATAATTGGAAAAGACAAGTATTATGTAATTTTTAAAATTTAAAGAATACATTGTGTATGTCATAGTATGAATATGATGAAAATGTTGAATTATCAATTTATCATCTAATTCCCCAAAGTATTTACTTAATTTTGTGAACTTCTTAAAGTTTTCCAATTTTTAAACATTGAAAGTTTTATCATAAAAATTAAAAAAAAGCGGGCCGGTCCGCGAGCCAAGGAATATGCGGGGCGTGCCAGTGTTTTCAGCCCGCATAAAGTATGCGGGACGGGGCGGGCCAGCCCGCGTTGTGCGGGCCTTATGCGGGCCAGGCCGGCCCGCATTGCCACCCTTAAGCAAAATTGGGCCAGTCTGATCCATTTTGACCCACCAAAAAGGTTGAGTGTTGGGCAGGTTAGCCCACCATTTTTTCAATCTTTTGGTTTTTCAAAATTTTCTTATGGATTATGGGTTTATTTTGAATGCATTTGGGTCTTTTTTTTTTTGCATTTTGAATGCATGAAAAACTTTCAAACTTTCTATAATATTTTTTTATGTCTTTCAAATGAGTTTTACAAAAGCAATGGGCATCCCCAAGCATCCACTACCTCTGAAACATCAAGCCACCAAATATTAGACTGCATAACATACCACAAAAACATATTTGATAATATGAAATAACATATAATTTTATTTTCTTTTTTCAAAAAAACATATCACCCCTAATAATTGTCTACTTTACTTATAATTGCATATCATTTAGGTACTTACCTTGCATGACTTTGATGTAAATCTTAGTAAACCAACCCTTTTTACCTTAAATTATAGAATGAGGAGTAAATAAGTTATAAAAAAATGGAAATTGAAATGTTTGGGTTGTTTTTGCATATAAATTGAAGGAAATTAGGAAGTTGGCATTGAGCATCAAAGTTGACGTTGAGCACTCTAAGGTGATTTTATGAAGATTCAAATATGAGTCCTACGGTTAAGCAACAATATTGACATTGAACCACACATGAAGAAAACTTCACTAAAAGGAAACCTCAAACTTATAATTGACAATTGAGTCTTAAGATAAAACCTACTTGAAAAGGAAAGTTCCAATTTTAAACATCAAGCTCGAAGCTCAAACATGGAGGAAACCCACCTAGAGAGGGAAACTTATGGTTGACCAACATCTTGAGAGCTAAAGCAACACATTATTTTGCTATTAAAATAGAGCGTGCCTTTGTTATTTGTATATTATTTTAGAAGACTGACTTAGTAGTCTAATCCTATAATTCTTAGGCATATATATTGTAATATCTTTAGAAAGAACCATGGGAGGAGGAAGACAAATCTTTATGCTTGTATTAGATATCATTTTGCAGCTAAACTATTCCTAGTTATGATTGAATGTAACTTCTCTAACTCTTCGTACTTGATTCATTATATGGTATGGTCTTGCTTTACGTATTGGTTATTTGATGTACTTTTTTTGCTTTGATGACTTCATCAATCTTTTTACTTCATTAGCTCAAATGTAGTGGGAACTGGTTTAAGTTTAGATCCAATCAAATTTCCTAATGCTTGTTAGATACCATGAATGGATCTAAGGCTTTAGTTGGTTTAAAAAGTCTTATTCGTTAATGCAAGGAGTTATTCAACCAGAGGTGAGGAATCACACTAGGTTTTATAACCTTAGGTTCTAAATGCTAGGGATGAGTTTAGAATTACCTTAAAGAGAACTTCTAAGAACTAAAGTAAAGAACATAATTTATAATGAGTTAAAGGCAATGTAGTGGATAAAGAGTAACCAAGTTCAATCCCAATATCCTAATTAACATCACTTATTCTTAGTATCTATCAAACTTATTTTCAAGATTGTCAAACCTTTACCACTAAACAAACTTGAATAGATCATAGATTATTGTTTTATCAAACCATCTCTATGTGGGCATGACCTTCAATTGAACTAGTGCACTTGCTGGATAATTTACATTCTTAGTTAGTGGAAAGACAAAACATTTATATAAAGCTTCCATTTCCAACTTTCTTTGAAGTAGAAGCTTTACACGTTAATTTTTATTTATATTTAAATTATTTGTTAAAAATTGTACAAATAACATATTTAGATTGTTGATGTGATCCATTTTGCGTGAACTAACTCGATTTAACATGACATATGCTTGACCCAACTTGCTTGACTTAGAGCTGATCCAACTCAATTTGACCTAAACTTAGCCTGATTAATTTGACACGGTCTTGATTCAACCTAACTTGATTCGAGCTTGATCCAACCTTGGGCCGACTTGAACTAACTAAGGGTCAACTTGCTTCAACCTCAATTTGGCCCTACTCAATTTTGTCCAACATGGGTCCAACTTGACTTTAGTTGGGTCGATCTTAGCACAACTTGAGTTGGCCTGAAATAGACTCAACTTGACATGATTTAGAAAAACTTAAGTCTGACCATCTCAACTTGACCTATATACTATTAGTCTAACTTGGACCTTATCTAACTTTTGTTAATATAAATATGACTTGACATGACCTCAACCTTAATTTAAAATAAAAATAAAATAAAACTCCAATTTTTTTTTATCACTTTAAAATTCAAATTTCGGCCATCAAAACACCCCATAGTAAAGTTCTACTCAATATTCTTTACATACTATGAACCCCAAAACATGCATTCCTAAAAAAAGTGTTTGATCTTTGAAAAGAGGAAATAGGATTACTTAAGGAAAAATTCGACCTTTTTATTCACTAGAAAATTAATAAATTTTCAGAAAGGAAGAAAGAAATTTTTAGGAGTTTAGAATTTGAAAAGAGGAAGAGGAAGAAATAAAAGAGAAAGAATGAAGTTATTGAATTTTAACTTATAACTAAAGTTTTTTAAGCCATTGAAAACAAAAGTTTATGCGAGTCGTGAACATTCTACCATATATAACTTAACTAAAACTGTTTTAGGTTAATTAATGATTTCCGGTTTGAGTCTTAAAAAATAACATATCATGTGTTGAATATTTAGAAAATGAGACTTTTATCAGCAATAAATAATCTTATTTTATTACATATAGTTTCTAAAAAAAGAAATGGTAATTTGCATTGTTTGACGCTAGGTTCAAGGTTCAATACATCTTTATGTCTTAGGATTAAGCTCACCGACACTCTCCACGTGGCACCTTATAGTATTATATAATGAATTGCTTAACTACGGCCAAATAAAACACAATCCATCGTTCATTCAAATATCAACTGTTTTAACAGTTTTTTCCTCAAATATTATTTCTTGTCTTAAGAATATTACACAATGTAAAATATTTTCATTATAACTAAATTTTATTAACATTATTACTATTATCAATACATTTCAGCATAATTTCTGACACTTCAATTTATCAATTTTTTCTGAAAACACACTACTGAGCAACTATTTAACAACTGTTAGTGGTTGGTAACATACAAGGCTGTGTTCATGTGTTGTGTCTAATTATATGTCTATTAAACTAAACACAAGCCGTGTCAAATTTGGCAAAATTTTCGAAGGTTAGGTTTGATGTTTATATGGTTGTTGACTAAAGAATACAAAAAAATAGATTCATTGGTTTCTTTTACTCATTTATCTCTCGACATTGTTCTTTCTTTTTCAAAATTCAACCAGAATTAAATTTTAAATTATTTTAGATCTCATCATCAGGTTCAAATTTGCATGCTAGATGGATCTAGGTCAGTCAAAGGAACAGAGGGAAAAATTCAGGAGGTCCCCAAAAACTACACAGTTTTTATTCTTCGCAGATTTACCCTTGTCGAATCAACAGGTTATTTTCAATCTTGATACTGTCACAAATGCATCAGTAGTTCATAATCATAAAATCATACACCACAAATTCATGTACACCACACGTTTGAGAATATTCTGTGATCAACATTTCTTACATGTCACAATTACTCTTGGAAAATCTACCCAACTCTTAATGGTGATTCACAATCTACTAACTTCATTTGGGAAATACTTTACTCCACTACTTCCCACAGTGAAAGTGTTGATAGATGACTTTCGTTGATATATATGTTGACCAAGACAAAATATATTTAGCAAAGAGAATTACAGAACCAACTAAAGAAAAAAATTCTTGGTGCTCCCATGTGCGCATTCAACTGCTTCAGTCAAGTTCTGATACACATAGCACGAGCAGTAAACAGAAAGAGCAAAAGAAAAATTCAAAGCATTGATGATTTAGTTGACGACCGAATGCATGGTGCTTAATCAATTGCAACAACTCATCATAACAATCATTGGCACTTCCTTATAAATATGTTGTCAGCTTTATGCAATGTGTTTCTCATCACTTCCTCACACTTTCTCTCTCTCTCTCTCTCTCTCTCTCTCTTTGCTTTGTTGTTTTCTATCCTCCAAGGAACTCTCTTTTCTCCTCTTTCTCTCTCTGTCTCCGTCTAAATCTGATGTTGGACCAGTAGAAAGAACCGCGACAAATCTCTGGCATTGGAGTGTAGATCTTATCTATCACTGTGTTGGGATTTGTGTTTGTGCTTGGACTTTGACCCTGTGTGGTACTACAACTCACTTCCATATTGGTTCTTACATTTTCTTTTCCATGGTTTAGAAGGAATCATCTGAAAAGGAATTCCAACCCAGAAATATTGTTGTACTTTTTTCTGGGTATTCGTTGAGTTAGGCGGAATTATGACGGGTTATTCTTCAAGATTCTATCTTGTTTTTATTTTGTCCATTTGTGGAGTGTTGGCTTCCCCCATTGAAGATCAGAAGAGAGATAGAATTACCCAGTTGCCAGGACAGCCAAAGAATGTGGGGTTTGCTCAGTATTCTGGCTATGTGACTGTGAATGAGCAAAGTGGGAGAGCACTGTTTTACTGGTTGGTGGAGGCACCGGTGAGTCGTGGACCAAAGTCAAGGCCACTGGTTTTGTGGCTCAATGGTGGCCCCGGTTGTTCCTCTATTGCTTATGGTGCATCTGAAGAAATTGGTCCTTTTCACATTAGACCTGATGGCAGGTCGCTTTACTTCAACCCTTATGCTTGGAACAAGTGTAAGTGAAATTCACATTCCCATTGGTTCTGTTTTTAGTTTTTCGCAACTTATATCATATCTTTATGCCTTTTTTATTTGGGGTACTGCAGTGGCAAATATACTGTTCCTTGATTCTCCTGCTGGTGTTGGTTTTTCATATTCGAATAAAACAACGGATCTGTATACATTTGGTGACCAGAAAACAGGTAATGTATTATCTAGTTGTTGTAGATGCAGGATTCACTCTTCATATCAGTTTTGTTTGTTTTAGCAACAATGATTTGGTTTATGAATTGTGATTTCACAAGCTAATGTGCATCTGGGATCTGACTTTCCAGCTGAAGATGCATATGCTTTTCTTGTTAATTGGTTTGAAAGATTTCCTCAGTATAAGCATAGAGAATTCTACATTGCTGGAGAGAGTTATGCAGGTGATTTTATGTTTGATATGTCGGTTTCCTTTCCAATTTTGTGCCACAGTTATCGATCAAATTTCTTGAACATAATTTCTCAGGTCATTACGTTCCTCAGTTGGGTCAAATTGTGTATCAGAAAAATAAGGGAATCCAGAATCCAGTCATAAATTTTAAGGGATTTATGGTGAGACTGTAAGAATCTTGAAATAGCTGTGCATTTTTGTAATCTGTAATGTTAATGGGGAGAATTGCCACTACCTTGTTACTTGGACCACTAATGATTTTGTTTTTCTCCGTTTATCAGGTTGGTAATGCTGTTACTGATGATTATCATGATTATGTTGGCACTTTTGAATATTGGTGGACCCATGGTTTGGTTTCAGATTCCACGTATAGGATGCTAAAAACTGCCTGCAATTTTGGGTCCTCTCAGCATCCATCAGTGCAATGCATGCAGGCTCTAAGAGTTGCAACTATGGAGCAGGGAAACATTGATCCATACAGCATTTATACTCAGCCTTGTAACAACACAGCATCACTCAGACGCGGCTTGAAGGGTCGCTATGTAAGCTATTATTGTTACTTATTCCATTTACCTATAAACATAATTTCTATTTCACTGAATTATAGTTGTCAAACCAGAATAGTGTACATTGAAGGGAAACTGCTGCAACTATGTTATTAGCATTGATTTTTATATTGCTTATTGAGAAGTTTCCATCAGTATTATCTCCTCTAGCATTAGATTGTTTTTGAAGTGGTTAATAAGCTTATGAAAATGTTGAGTACCATATAAGGAAGAAAATTCATAAATTTATTGTCTTAAGGTTTTGGATTGGAGGTAGTACCAATCCCTTGTGTGTAATTGGACTTATATTTCATTGGTGTTGTATTTCTCGGATGATCCTTCTCATTGATATCATATTTCCTTGACTGGCATTTTGCAATTGCTAAACTACATGAAGCAAAAATAGATCTTTGAACTTTTCATTGCAAATTTCAGCTTCAGACATATAGCACCTAGTTGTTAATATTTGGGTCACAAGCTGTTACATTGATAAATTTTTTTCTTGTTTTTTGCCTTCCAAACTCAGCCATGGATGTCTCGAGCATATGATCCCTGTACTGAAAGGTATTCTGATTTGTATTTCAACCGTCCAGAAGTTCAGAAGGCATTTCATGCCAATGTAACTGGGATTCCTTATGCATGGAAAGCATGCGGGTATGTATCATTTATGTGCAATTTTGAACTGTTTTCTTGAGGCCTATTCTATTTTTTACTATAAGTTAGATCTAAAATGTGTTTCTTAACAGTGATATTGTTGGGAACTATTGGACTGATTCTCCATTATCTATGCTTCCTATATATCAAGAACTTATTAGTGCTGGTGTCCGAATATGGGTTTACAGGTACTTGCATTTTCCTTTTATCTTCTCTTAATTATAGCTTATAGAGAAGAATCTACTTACAAATAGATGGTATAGGTGCATTGTTCTAGTAAAATTTGCCATGTGTTTCTTTGATGGCACTCCACAAAAATTTGAGAGGAAAATAAAAAGGATTACGACCATCACCACCAAACGAGTGGAAGAACAAAAGAACTTAACATGCCGCTCTTTACTTAACCCATTGAAGAATAGCCCAAGATGAAAAACTGTCCGGACATGAGTTTCAATACTGTTTGAAACTATTTGTAGCACTTACAATGAATATACGCATCATATGTGTTAAACAAAAACATTTGATACTGCACAAATTCTAACAAGTATCTCAAAATTCTTTAGACTGTATCATTAATATCACTTGTTTATCTTAAAATGAATATTAGGGATTAAAAATAATAGTTTCAAATTTTGAATGGACCAAAATTAAAAAAAAAAAGATGTTTTACAAAACTAAAACTTAAACTAAAATTTATATATTTTATAAGAAATAAAAACATTAATTTCAGATTTTATAGAGATAAAAAATAAAGAAACTTTTTTATAAGAACCTAAACCAAAATAAAAAACTCGGACTAAAAATTTATCTTATTATTTTCTTTGCAGTATCTATTCACGCGACACATCTTTATATTAATCACAGTCCAATAAAAAGTGAAAATGTTTTTACCTTTTGATCTTCAATGCTTAGTATTTTGTCTAATTTCTTTTGTAATTGAAACTCTGAAACTCTTTATCTTTGATCTTTGGCTGCAGTGGAGACACTGATGCTGTGGTTCCAGTGACAGCTACTAGATATTCAATTGATGCCTTGAAGCTACCTACCATCATCAATTGGTACCCTTGGTATGATAGTGGCAAGGTTGGTGCAACTTCTATCATTAAAAAACTGTCTCAGGAGACAGACACACACGTGATAATTTATTTTTGCTGTAGCTAAGATTTTTTTCTGTTCTGTGAAGGTTGGTGGTTGGAGTCAAGTTTATAAAGGGTTGACAATGGTTACAGTAAGAGGTGCTGGACACGAGGTTCCTCTTCATAGGCCCCGACAAGCATTCATTCTTTTTAGTTCATTCTTGCAGAACAAGTCCATGCCAACAACAAGTTAGACATTTGTTCATTACCACTTAATCAATATTCACACAACTATAGCAACATAAGTACCACCATTCTTGCACTTAGGCCAAGAATAGTTGCCAGAATAAGGAATTCAATCCTCATGAGTTCACACTTGGTTTCTCTGCGTAGAAAATTGATAAATTTACCAACAGTAGTTCTTCTACTTCTATTTCTTTGTGAAAATGTGATTATTTGTACGAAATGCTATTCTTTATATTGTTTTAGTTATCCAAGACCAATGCCATATCTTGTATATTCAAAGGATGTTGTTCTTCTAGTAATAAAAATTTCTTATACTACCAGTTAATTACTGCGATAAACTTCAACACTAATCAAGTGTAATTGAAAACAAATGGGTTGTTGCATTCTGAACCGGAGAAGAGAGATTGAAAGTGACATAGTGTGACAAAGCATTCAATGCTTAAAGCTCCTTGGTTCTGTCATACATCGCTTTGCTGTAGTTGAACAGATATAGGGGCACTGCACCAATGATTATATGGCTCGTAAATCAAGATCAAAATATATAATAATAGAAATGTTTCTGTCCACTGTGGTTAATTTGTATTCAGACCATTTATCAGCAAAGTTCATCTTCAAAAAGTGATTCAGAAGGAGAAGAAAAAAGATTGTGATTTGAGCGTCTGATCATTGATGCTAATCAATTATGTCACTAATAAAAAAAAGGCATCAACATTCATTTAATTAAGGAACTCGAAAATCACAGTTCTAAAATAGCAAAAGGCATGTTAATTAAGGAACTGCGCTGTAGTTTTCATACATTCGCATAATGGTGATGCTGTAGCAGATACTCACGGATATTTGCCAATAAAACTTTTGGAAGATGGCAATGTTTATGCATATAAAATTCCATGGTAGAGCACAATGTATCAACAAGACAAGGTGCTTTGCTAAAGGTATTTGTCATTGACGAATTAAAGCTTTGGTGGAACTTCTTTTAAGAAAAGAATTAGGGTACCTAGTGGAGCCGAATAGACACATGGTATTGGTGTGACAATAAGATTAGATGAGACAGGATAAGAAAGACAGAGCATCCCACATACTGTGTCATTATTCTATAATACCCGTCTAACAATAGCACAAATCTGGTTCATGATTTTGCTTCGCAAAGAAGTCCAATTGGGGTCCATATATCAAAAGCAGTAGCATCATTTGTAGTTACAAAAAACACCATCACTTGTTCTAAATTCTTTGCTTGCCTTGCCAAAATTCACATGGAATTGATGCTTCTGTATGCATCAGTATTAAGGATAAATACGTCAATTGTGTCATTAGAATACTTGAAAAAAAAAACCGGGAAAGGAGGGAAAGAAGGGCAGATTCGTCACACCAAGACAGAAACTAACTTCCTTAGTAACTAAGAAGGACAACCTCATTTGATTTGCTCATTTTCACATCCCCCAACAAAAGTTAGAGTTTGAAGCACAACATAAACAAAGCAAAATGAGTGTCACCATCCCTTTTTAAATGGAAACAAAGCTGAAGACAGCACAAGAAGCAGCTAACAAGAGATAGAGTGAGAGTGAGAGACATGTATAGGTTCAGCAACACAGTGATCGGGTTTTTGAACTTGTTTACACTTTTAGCATCCATACCAATAATTGGAGCAGGTCTATGGATGGCAAGGAGCAGCACAACCTGTGAAAATTTTCTCCAAACCCCTCTTTTGGTTATAGGATTTGTTGTGCTGGTGGTATCACTAGCAGGCTTCATTGGTGCATGCTTTCATGTGGCATGTGCACTATGGTTGTACTTGGTGGTCATGTTGTTCCTCATAGCAGCACTGATGGGTTTGACCATATTTGGTTTTGGCGTGACTAGCAAGGGTGGTGGTGTTGAAGTCCCTGGAAGGGTTTATAAGGAGTATCATCTTCAGGATTACTCACCATGGCTGAGGAAGAGAATACAGGATCCTCGCTATTGGAGCACTATCAGAAGCTGTATTCTGGGGTCTAAAACTTGTGAAAAGCTTGCCTCTTGGACCCCTCTTGATTACATGCAAAGGGATATGTCTCCAATACAGGTACAACCAGTTATGCAGCTTGTTTTCAAATAAGGTCATGTTAGGCATCACTATGAATTTTGACATCTTAACTATGCAGACAATCCAAAGCTCATGTTATGCAGCTTGTTTCTCCTCAGAGCTTGTTTAGGCTTTTCAAATTTTGAATGTCTTGGTTCAATAAAATAGCCAAAAAGACTTGTTTTTTTCTTTTCAGATTAATCATTGCTAAGTTACATAGTTGTGTTTTGGGTTATGCAGTCTGGATGTTGCAAGCCACCAACTGCTTGCACTTACAACATGGTAACAATGATGATGACGCAAGACCCTGATTGCTACAGGTGGAACAATGCCCCCAATTTGCTCTGCTATGAGTGTGATTCTTGCAAAGCTGGTGTGCTTGAAGACATAAGAGGGAATTGGCACAAGCTCTCGGTTCTCACTGTCACCATGCTTGTGCTTCTCATAGGAATTTATTCCATTGGGTGTTGTGCTTTCAGAAACACAAAAAGAGCAGAAACGGATTATCCCTATGGTGAAAACAGGATGACCAAAGTTCGACCCAGATGGGATTACTATTGGTGAGTCCACAATTCTCCACAAAATTTAATCATGTTGTTAACTCATTTCCCTTCCAACAATAAAACCACATAAAAGAAACAGAAATAGTGTCTTGCAGTATTAGAAATTCAAAAATTTGTTAAATTTCACCATAATGATCTTACAAGTCATTTGAATAGTAACTTAAGATGGAAAGGTAATGTAAAATACATGGTAGATGCTATTGATTGTTATAAGTACTGCCTAAAATATCAGAAGAAAAATTTGTGTATGCTTTAATTTAAAGTCTTTTGCTTTATGTAAGAAAGGAAAAGTCTTTTGCTTTGGGTATTACTTTTATGACATTGGAGTGTGGGAATTTTGAACAGATCTGAATGGTAATAAATTCAGTACAACCTTTGAATATGAGCAATTTAGCTACTGTCTAATGCTTTTTGGTGTGTGTTTTTTTCCCACAGTTGGAGGTGGTTACATGACAGAAAAGAACAACTTTATTAGAAGAGAAACTCTAACTATCATCCATGTTTGGGTGCTCCATTCCATAGTGGAAGAAGAATTCAGTAGTTTCTCAGTGTATGGTGTAGAAGGCCTAAAGGCCTTTCTTTCTACCACCTTTCCCAAATGGCTGCTTTTTTATGTATAAAGCATAATTTTGCTTTTTGTGCCATAACTTTATTTTGCCTTTTCTCATTAGTGGATGATGGTTTTTAATTTTAATGCATGAACTGTGTGCAACGGGTCTGGATAGAATAGAATAAGCAACCTAATCCCACTTGCTTTTTTCTGTTCTTACACAAATGTCCAAAAAGTAAAAATAATGGAAGATGGAATAATCGAATAAGTTCTAAGGTAAGACTTTGATGGCGTGTTTCATCCAAATGGAACATCTATATTCCATCTTAGAACAGAGTTAAACCAGAAAAAAATACTTACAAAAGTAGTAACATTTGATTTCGTTTGAAAGAGTAAGTGCTGAGACAAACCAGAATAATTTTATTATAAAAAACAAAAACAGTACGTACAATTGTAATGCTTCATTTCATTTTATATATCTCAACACTACGTAAAGTTTTTAGAATTTAATTAAAATATACAAACAATGTAATTTTTTACACCGTTATTGAACCATGAATAATCATATAAGATAAGATTCTTGATTTCTGGTGATTATAAAATAATAATTAAGTTAATCTTTAATTACTTAATAATGTAAACAAAATTATAATATGTTACGATTAAATCCAGAATTAAATTAAATTAAATAATGAAAATCACTTGTCTTGACAGTAACCCCAAGATACAAATTCTTCTTTAATTGATTTATTATTGGATGATATTAGGGAATTTCTTTTTCAGGCCATGTTTTCTTTTGCACTTTACTAATATAAATATGAAAATTGGCACTTTACTAATATAAATATGAAAATTGGCACTTTGTCCTTAAAAAAAGAGTTTCAAATTATGTAATTCAAAAGTTAGTTTTTGACATTCGAATTATACAATTTGAAAATAATTTTAACTTCTAGATTATGTAATTTAAATATTTTTTTTACTCTCAAACTATATAATTAAGAAGTTATTTTTAAATTACACAAATTTTCTCATGAAAAAAACTATTACGTACTTTGAAAGTAATTTTTTACTCTCAAATTGAGTAACCCGAAAGTTTTTTTATTTTTTATTTATTTTCAGGTTAGGCAATTTAAAAGTTATTTTTTCATACAAAAGTTTTTTAATTTTGTAATTCAAGTGTCTTCTAAATTGGACAATCCAATTTCCTTTCGTGAAAAAATGATTTTTGAATTATATAATTTAAAGTACTTTTTTGCTTTGAATCCATTCATAACACAAACACAAAAAAGACAGCGATGGCAAAGGGGGTGGTCTACGACAAGGGGGTGACAACGGCAAAGGGAACTTTTGGTCTTTTAACAACCCCTATGAGTGTGCACATGGAAACAATGGGGTGCAGAAAAAACTGGACGTTATATTAATGAAGCTTTTATGGACCTCTTTGTTCAATTCGGCCCAATAGATAAGGTAATGGATTCTAGGGCCTGACCAGTGTGACCTTACCACTTTTCAATTATGAATAGTTTCAGTCTTTATGACTTATCAAATTTTCAAATTAAGTCCTTTATTCAATAACTAACTGATACAAGTTATATATTATTAATTAATATATTAATAATGCATAAAATAGTTAAAGAAAATTTGTTTCTAACGTTATTGCAACATATTTATTTGAATTTACACTATTCAATAATAAATCATATCTCCATTTATCTGAAATATTGGTATTAAGTGAAAAATCTTCATTAAATTAAAAAAAAAGTATGAATTTAATAGGATAAGTTGTAATAATTGAAAGTTATATGAAAGCCTGCCCCGTGGAAGAAGTTTGCAGCACTTTTAGTTTTCATTTTCACCCTTCCCTCTCTCATCTTTCTTCTATTTGGTGCTAGATGCGTGTACAAAAGAAAAATATGATTGTGATAGTTCAAAGTTTTTAAATTATTTTTTATTAGTTTCCTTTCAAATTGGATTTTAATTCTTTGAGTAATTTGTTGTCAATAGTGCAACCTACTTGTTTTTTTTTTCAATTTTATAACACTTACGTAAGTTTCAAGTTTTCCATAATAGATTTTTAATTTGAGTACTAGTTATTTACTTCACTTCTTGATTAATTGAAATTTTTTATTTAAATATTTTCTTATTGTTTTTAATCAATTTTAATGTTTATTTATTCCTTAACTTATATTATGCGTTATACGATTTAAAGCATTGAATATACATTAGAATGTCGATTTAAAACACATCGACTATTACTAAAAATCAAATTAAAAGAATGAAAGAGAAAATAATATATCAAGTACTCAAAATAAAGATAAATATTATATTGCTAGAGTAAAACTTATTTAAATTGTGTATATATGAGTAAATGAGTAATTCACTTCTTCTTTCACTTTTAGTCTAAACTTATATTGGCATAATAGTTAAAGATTTGTTTGAATAAGTTTCTTTAAAAACAGTGGGAGAATCAGGATCTAATTAATGGAAGTTAAAATTCAATAAGGTAAAGTATATTTTTCCTGTAATATACATTGTCAATTTTTGTTAACAAAATATTATTGGTCCTCATGCAATAATTAAATAAACATTTAGGTTTTAATCACACTCAATAATTATGGTGTTAGACGTGAACATAGTGCCAAGTGAAAATTAATATTAGTAACATATTAATATATTATATGTTATGAAAACAGATTCAAAATTTGTGGTGTACTCTCTGCTGTACTTTCAAACTATATTAAAAATAATTTTAATATATTTTTAAATATTAAAACCATTGTATTTTAAAATTTTAATAGAAGAAAAACATCGAAATTTGAAAAATATAATTGATTTAAAAAGGAGTATTTAAAAGCATTACAAAGTATGATAAAAGTGAGAAATTGTAGATGACACTCATCTCTATATATCAATATAACATATAATTTATCTTAAGAGTTAAATATATTTTTAGTCCTTCAAGTTTTTTAGAATTTTGGAATTAATTCCTCAAGTTTTATTAAATTTTGGAATTAGTCTCTTTTCAAAACTTTATACTAATTTAGTCATTCATTTTTATAAATGTGTAAGTTTAGTCATTCTTACCAAATTTTGTTAAATTTATTTAACATTTTAAACGCATTTTATTATAATATTTGAGTTAACATTGACGCAAAAATATGTCAAACGGTGTAAACAATTCAACTACTATCATGAAATGCACTTAAAACATCAGATAAACTTAATAACATTTGGTTAAAATGACTAAATTCACATATTTTTAAAGATGAAGGACTAAATTGATCAAAAATCTTAAAAAAAGATTAATTTCAAAGTTCTCTTAAACTTAAGGGTCCAAAAACATATTTAACCCTTATTTTTATAATGTAACTCGTAACATTTAACTAACTAGTTAATATGTGTGCGAAAACCCAAACAAAACTCGATACTATACATGTTATGTCAGTATTTACTCTATAAATTGTTTACGAATTGTAATAAAACGGAAAATTGTCAATGATTTGAAAAAGTATATAATTTGTTTTAAAAAGTTAGAAAATAGAAGAGAACTGTATACCAATAAAGATTGTAATTCAAAGAATTCTATTATTTTTTTTATCTAATTTGCTTTTCTAACATTAACATAATACAAATGGTTTTGGTTTAACTTGTACGCTTCAGATTAAAAATATAATATTTGTTCTGATAAGAAGAATCTCCACTGTAGACAAGAAGAAAAAGGTAGTGGAGTATCTGTAATTTGATGTAGACAGAAATTAGTTGTTTCTTAACTAAAACTAAAAAAGTGTGTTTATTTATGAGAAAAGAAGTATGAATTAAAAAAAAAATCCTTAAATTGGTGTGGTCTACCACATTAATTATTGGACAAGTGGGTCTTGAAACCGTTGATGTTTGTGTGAAGAAAGAAAAAGTTGTGAAGTGGCAGCAGAACAATTTGACGAGGCAAGTTGCAAAATGCGCATAAGAAGAGAATGATTCAGACTTTTTTGTTGTTGTACGTAGCTATGCAATTAATTTGGTGCTATCTCATACAAGTTTGAGTAGATAAACATCGCTATAGAGTTCATAACTGAATGGGTAAAGTAGCTGAAGTAAGGTACAACAATGGAAAAAGTGTATATGGAAAGAAGGATTATGATATTTTATGTTTTAACTAACATTTGAGATATTTTTTGATCAATGGTGACATGATATATAAGATCAAAGTTGACATGAGTTAACCATATATGTATAAAATTTCACTAGTAGTAGAAATATAGGATTATTCTCTATACATATCAACAATGTAAAGTGAGTTA
>Ga0099823_1003125_pt1 | contig 15481 bp, 15 predicted proteins | sample CowpearedBW_FD_76831 | JGI IMG/M metagenome (GOLD analysis project Ga0099823, IMG submission 76831) | Root nodule microbial communities of legume samples collected from California, USA - Cow pea red BW | ecosystem: Host-associated > Plants > Roots > Nodule | place: USA: California | collected...
GTGTGTATACTACAAAAACACCAGTAATAACCTTTTATAAAACAATCAAAACAACAACTTTATATTACCGAAACATGATATGTATGCAAAATATATAATTTTTTTTAATCCCGCAAGCTTGAAAGTCCTACCAAAAAATAAAACCACCGGTATATGCCCAACATAAGAACTTGCTGAAATTGTGCTTGGAAAGGGAATAAAACACATACCAATCTCATACATGCATAGAGATAATTATCTCAAAATTAAGACAAGTAGTGCAGCTCCCCTTACCTGGTTTCCTAGCTCCAAAAAATTTCCAATGAATTCTTCCTTGCCACACACACTCTTTGTTTCCTCACTCACTTTTCTCTCTCCCAAGGATTTCTACATTATTCCTATCAATTCACACATTTATACAAACTTAAACCATGCTTATGCATTCATAATATTTTGGTAAAATAAAACACAATCAAAATCACACTAATGGCACACACCAGACTCGAACTCAAGTCCTTTTAACGCCATCGAGTACTCTCAACCACTTAAGCTAGTATTATTTATTACCTAGGACTTGTCAATAAATTCTCTTAGGCTACTTCCAACCCACAATTGTTTGTAATTTATTTATTATTCTTTATTCCAATTTCCTGGGTCTTACAATAAATGCTCAATTTAAAGAAAAAATGGGATTCAATTGAACAAAAATAATGAATATAAGGACCAAATTGAATATAAGACACAGATACATGACATTGACACTGAAAAGTTCATTCACCCTAACATGTGGTACTACTATTGCCACATGGCACGATGCTAGTTTGACACAATGACATTTTTTAAAGGTTGAATATGTTTTTAATCCATAAACTTTAACGCAAAATTGGAATTTGTCCCTGTTTGAAACTTTTATATATTTTGGTTCCCAAACTTTAAAAATTAATAGATATATTCCTTTTAACCTAATTACGTTAAATTTTTCTGACGTCTCAAATGCATTTTTAAGCTGACATTGAAGCGAGAATGTGTCAAACGATGTAAACAACTCAAATACTAGCATGAAACACATTTGACACGTAACAAAAAATAAGGGTTAAATATATTTTTTCTCCCTCAATTTTTAGTGAAAATTGAAATAAGTCCCTCTTTGAAATTTTGGCCCAATTTAGTCACCAAACTTTGTTAAGTTTATTTAACGTTTCAAATACGTTTCCTGATAGTTTCTTAGTATACATTGAAGCAAACAAATGTGTCAAACGGTGTAAATAACTCAAATGCTATTATGAAATGTGTTTGAAACATTAAATAAACGTAACAAAATTGGGTTAAAAGGACTATATTCATTCATTTTTTTAAGTTTAGAGACCAAAATGTATCAAAGTTTTTCGACACGACAAATGTCAATTTCGCATTAAAGTTCAGGGAATAAACATATTTAACCAATTTTTTTTAAATTGAGAAAAAAAAAGTAAAAAAATCATGAACTGACACATGGCATACATTGTCCACTGTTCATTAATTATTTAAATGACGTTAACAGAAAGTACTAAATTGAACAAAATTGACAAAAATTGGAACATTATATATTGAACAAAAAAAAGAAATTAGAACTGAAATGACAAAATTGAACGAAAGTAATGGGATGTGTATAGGTAGCAACACAACCCTGCAAAAGGTTAGAAACTATATGTGTGGTCATTGGGTGCAAAGAGATAAACATAAACAAAGGGTTTATGGTCAAGAGGAGCAAAACAAATGGAGGAAGACAAAAATGAGAAGGAAGGAGAATCAAATTGAATGGATGATAATGTGATGGTATCAAACCAAAGTAAGAAGAAGAAAAGACGAAGAAGAGAGAAAGAGCTTGTCTTTCATGACCAAGAAGAAAAAAGATGTAATATTATTAATAGTAATATATAAATATATTTAATGTAATATATATATATATATATATATAAACAAATATAATGGTAGTAGTAATATTATTAAAAATATATTAGTTATAATAGTTATAAATAAACTTTGAATAATAATTATTATTATTAGGGAAAAATATGTTTTTAGTCCCTGTAGTTTTAGTTGATTTTGTAAATGGTCCATGCTCGAAACTTGGTCATTGTTTGGTCATGCGCTTTCAAAACGTCTAGTTTTCGTCCTTATTTTTGGATGGCGTTAAAAACCTGCTTGCGTGGCAAACGGTGTTCCACATCAGTTGCAGATCTTTTGACACTTGTGCAGAGACATCATTGACACGTGCCTTAGGAATTTTTTTTATCTAATTACAATAAGTGAAACACACGTTTTTAGGCTACCGTGATTTTGGCTTTGGAGGGTAAATTGTACTGGCGACCAGAGCTTTCCACAGCAATTCACGACCACCACTATGCGGTGTAGCAATGAACTAAAATCGCGACGGAGAGATTGTTTGGGGTTACAGCGAAATGGGGTTTTGCTTCTTTAACTCAGTAATTGTGTTCGAAGCACGTGAAAGGTTGGAAAGACGACTTAATCGCGTGGTGACATTTTCTGCTGAAGACGAAGGTATGTTTCGCTTCTTTTAGGGTTTCAATTCGTTTACTGTGTGGTTCATTTTAGAGTTTGAAATCATTGGATGGATTCGGGATTTTCATTTAGGGTGACGAAGTTAGGGTTTATGTTTTTGTAGAGAATGTCTTTCTCAGTTGCGTTTTTCCACATGGTAAAATTTGAGTCATTTAGGGGGAGATTTTTGCGTTACAAGGGAGGGGAAGAACACATTTTCCACGGATTGGATCCTGATAGGTGGTCTTATTTCGAGGTGTTATCTATATTGAAGGAGGAATTCAAATACGATGGGACAATAAAGTTGTGGTGGAAGCCGAAGAAAGGTCGAATGGATAGGGATTTAAGTCCTTTTGTATCAGACAATGGTGCACTACAATTTTGTGCGTATGCCAAAAAAATAAAGAAGAGGTCCAGATTTATGTAGAGCATGTGGTTAGTGTAGCACAACCTATTGAGTTTATTGAATGGACATAGAATGCAGGTGATGCTGGTGGTGAAGAGGGTCCTAATGTTAATTCTATGGTGGTGGTGGTGGTGGCTAGTGTTGAATGTGAGGATGTTGGGAAGGGCGATGCAAGAGTGGAGGATGTGGATATTGTAAAAGAAGTTGGGGTTGTTGATAAAGGGGATGCGATAGTGGAGAATGCATGTATTCTTGAAGAAGTTCAGGTTGATGACAAAAGGGATGCAATAGTGGAGGATGGAAGAGTGGATGATGAGAATTGTGTTGGTAAAAATAGGGATGTTGAGAATGCTAAGGCTCGTGGTGTGGAACAGTAGAATGATGTGGATGATATTGGTGTTGAAGAGTTGGACGAAATTGAAGAAGAACGTCATAGAGACGAAGATAATGGTTTTGGATCCACTAACACATTACACAGAAACATCACACAACTACTTGAAAGGTGGAAAAAAATTTTAAAGAAAGGAGAAGAAAGCCTTTGGGCAGTTCTGATATAGGTGCTTTTGAAACAGATGCAATAGGTCAGAATCATGACATAGATGCCACATATAGCATTGATGAATTAGATAGTGATGTTGAATGTGAATGAGAGCTTGTGCACAAGTATGCCACTTTTCAAAGTGAAGATATGGGAAAGGACTTTAAATTCAAAGTGGGGATGGAGTTCTCCTCGCTTAAGGAGTTTAAACAAGTTGTTAAGAAGTATTATATACTAAATGGAAGAGAGATCATGTTTGTTAAGAATGATGACATAAGAGTTAAGGTAGTTTGTCAGAAGAAATGTGGATTTGTGATTTTGTGTAGTAAAGTAGGAGGAAGTCATACATTTAGGGTCAAGACTTTGGTTGATGGTCATAGTTGTGACAGAGTACTTAGGAATCAAAACGCAAATAAATATTGGGTTTCTAAAGTGGTTGTTGAGAAATTTAGAAATGTAGGCAAGATAACTGCAAATGAGATCATTGATGACATCAAGAAGACCTATAGTGTGGGGATCACTTTGTGGACAACAATCAAAGGAAGACAGATGGCCATGGATGTCATAGAGGGTGATGGGCAGAAACAACATACCTTACTTTATGACTACGTAACAGAGTTGAAAAGGGTGTTTGCTAGAACAACAGTCAAAATTAAAGTGAATCAACCACAACCAACTTTGCAGCCACATTTTGGGGCTTTTTACATGTGCTTGGAAGGTTGCAAGGAAGGTTTCATAAATGGTTACAAACCATTCGTTGGTGTTGATGGGTGCCACTTGAAAAGTAGTTATGGAGGGCAATTATTAGTGGCTATTGCAAGGGACCCAAATGACCAGTATTTTCCTCTGGCTTTGGCGGTGGTGGAAAATGAGTGCAAGGAGAGCAGGAGATGGTTTATGAGTCTATTGCTGGATGACATTGAGGATGTGCAATCCAATCGGTGGGTGTTCATTTCTGACCAGCAAAAGATATACTTCATGTAACTTTCTTTCTGTTTATTTGCATGTTATTTCCAACATTGTTTTGTGATTCTCTGCAGGGACTAATGCAAGTATTTGATGAAATTCTTCATGGAGTTGAACACAGATTTTGCCTAAGACATTTATACAACAACTACAAGAAAAAATTTGGTGGAGGAGTAATGATACGCAAACTGATGATGGGAGCTGCCAAAGCAACATACTACCAAGCATAGGAATCCAAAATGAAGGAATTAAAGAAGATTAATGTTGCAGCATATGAGTGATTAGTAGCTATTCCACGCCAATCATGGTGCAAGCTTGCATTTAGTGTATATCGTAGGTGTGATGTGCTTATGAATAACTTGTCAGAATCATTTAATAGCACAATTCTGTTAGCTAGGGATAAACCTATAATTACTATGATGGAATGGATAAGGTGCTATTTAATGAGTAGATTTTCACACCTAAGAGAAAGGTTTGTTGCATATTCTGGTGTTGTTTTTCCTAAACCAAATAAAAGGCTAGATAGGAAAGTTGAAAAAAGTGGGAACTGGATTGTTGTTTTGACTAGGGATGTTGTTCTTTAAGTGACCCACGGATTTACAATGGAGAAATTTTTTGTTGATCTTGGAAATTGTAGTTGTTCATGTTATTTTTGGGAATTAGTAGGAATACCTTACAAACATGTCATTGCTACAATAAATTACAAATTAGAACAACCTCAAGACTATGTCCACCATTATTATAAGAGAGAGGTTTACGAAGCTTGCTATGGGCCAAAAATTGCACCCATCAATGGAAACGAATTATGCCCAAGAAAAAATTCAACACCTCTACTTCCTCCATTATTTAAGGCACCTCCAAGGAGGACAAAAAAATTAAGAAGAAGGAAGGCAGATGAAAACGTGAGTCCCTCTAAAGCAGGGAGGAAACCATTGAAGATGAAGTGCAACAAATGTAACCAATATGGACATAATAGGAGGTTATAGAGCTGGAAAAACACAAGCACAAAAACTGAAATTTTAACAATCAAATTAAACATTACTTACAATTACATTGTACCTAATGAATATTGCATATTCGTGATAGGGGAAAAAGAACCAGAAAAAGAACAAAAATGTTGCAAGTGAAAGTTCCAATGCATATGGAATTAGAACCAACAAGAGGTTGAGATCTTCCATAACCACCACATCACAACCATCAACTAGCAAGGGAGGAAGGAGATCTAAGAAAGCTGCAACAGCCACAATAGTGTTAGGGTCACAAGCCAGTACCAACAATGCCTCATGACAGCCAATGTGACCTACTTTAGGAGCTGTGCTATTTTGGGAGCTGTGTTATTTTGGGATTTTTTTAATATTGAATGCTATTGGAATGAGACTTTTTATTTCGGGAAGATGTGTTATTTTTGTTGTACCAAACTTTGAATCAGGCTTTTTATTCAACTTTAGGAGACCACTTGTTATCTTTATCACCAATACATGATATTGAACCATTGTAATGTTTATAGACCGCTTGATATGTTAATGGAGCAACTTTTATATTTATGTCATCTTGGTAATTTAATATGTTGTGTGTTGAATATCTATATCATATTGAACCACTTAATAGATGTTTTGTGTTGAATATTACAAAACAGGTTATGGACCACTTAATAATGGATGACTTCATGCCAAAATTTAAAACAAATATATGCCAAAATTTGACACAATTATATGCCAGAGGGAATCATAAAAACTCCAAATGGACTCATAAGGAACTGGTCACTAACATGCTGCCAAGTCTCGCTTCAAATGCCAATGTTTTAACCATTTATATGTCATGTTTTTTACAATTAACCACAAACTGATAACAAATAAGACTTTCATGGAATGGACTGATAACACCCACAAAACTAACATCTTAATTCAGCACCATTCATTACAGAGTAAATATGAACAAACTAAATGTTATAATTGTTTTACCCTCCAAAGCCAAAATTACCATAGCCTAAAAACTGATGTAGAACGTCGTTTGCCACGCAAGCAAGTTTTTAACGCCATACAAAAATAAGGACGAAAACCAGACGTTTTGAAATCGTGAGGACCAAACAATGACCAAGTTTCGAGCAGGAACCATTTCCAAAATCAGCTAAAACTACAGGGACTAAAAACATATTTTTCCCTTATTATTATTAATTATGGAATATGTGTATTATAAGTTTTTGGTGATAAGTGCTTTGATTAGAAACTTCATATAGAAAGTCTTGATATGCATCTACATTTAAGCTTCTGACTTTGACTAAAAGGGAAACAATTCACAAAAAGATTACATATAAAAAAGTTAATCATTGTCACATTTGTTTCATAAAATACATTGTTGTCATAAGATAATTATTTTTTGATCATTTGAAATACAAAATCTTTCTACACTTAGATTTTAACGTTGAAGATATAGTTTTGTATAATTGAAACACCTTTCATATATATCTTTGGAAAACATTTGTTGTTATGACTTGTTTACGCAAAATAGAGATTTAAATAAATATAGCAAGTATATGAACATATAAGCATATAAAGAATATTATATTCTTTATATTAAGTCTAATGATATCATTGGATGGTTAGTGGTCCTTCAATTAGCACAAAACATACATAAAAATGTTCAAATAACAAGCAAATATTTACACAAGTAATTCAGACATGAAGTTTGTTATCATCAAAACTCATAAAGAGTCTATTGGGATTAGATTGTCTAGATGGACTATGCATGTTATCCCTAGTTATTGAGCATCTGGTTACCAACCAACTACCCAAGCCAAACCTCAACAGTCACATTTTTCATAGCCATTAGGGATGGCAAAAAAATTTATACCTATGAATCGCTTGTTAATAGGATGGATATGGGTATCAATGTATCAAACACCTAGATACATGCTACTCGCTAATAATTGTTAGTGAATTTTATTTAAGTATTTTTATAAAAATCAAGTGATCAAAACAATGTTATTAGTGAAAGAAATATTAATCACTGTAGAATTGCTAAAAAGTTAACTTCATATAATTGTATGTTTTTTTATTTATACATGAAATTGAATTTATTTTTAAAAAAGATAAATGTTTTAAAATTTATATTTTGGTACAACTCATTTAAATTTTTGTGTGTGTGCTCATTTACACATATGAAATTGAAGTTAATTTTCAAAAGGAATGAATTTTTAAAATTTATATTTTAGCATAACTAATTTAAATTTGTGTGTGTGTGGGTGGGTGTGGGTTAGTGAGAGGTGTGGATGGATATGCGTGTGGGTGTAAGGGTGGCAATATGGGCTTGACCCAGTGTACTAGCCTGCAAGCCCACCAAAAAGAATTCAAGGCGGGCTAGGACATTGAGCATGCTAGCCCGTAGAAGCTAATCTGTAAAAGCCCATAGCCTGCGCAGGCCGACCCATTAGCCTGCCCACATAAGAAAAAAACTTGCACTTGTGTATATCAGTTACTTTCCTTTTAGACTTCTGCATGAACATTCCAAATTCTTGTATGATTGGAAAAGACAAGCGTTATGTATGTTTGAATGTGCTAAAATTTAAATAATACATCGTGTATGTCAAAGTACGAATATGAATATAATGAAAATGTTGAATTATCGATTTATCATCTAACTTTTCAAAGTCTTTGCTTAATTTTATGAACTTGTTCAAGTTTCCCAATTTGTTGAACATTGAAAGATTTATCATCATAAGAATTAAAAAAAAAAGGAGAGCGGGTCGTGAGCCCGTACTTATGCAGGGCGGGCCAAAATTTTCAGCTCGTGTTGAAAAGACGGGGCGGGCCATCCCGACCCGCATTTTGCGTATGTTTATGTTTGTTTGTGTGTGTGTGTGCATGTGTGTGTGTTTATTTATTTGTGTATGTGTTTTTTTTTGTAGTGTGTTTATATGTCTTTATCTATGTGTGTGTGTATATGTTTTTTGTGTGTCTAAGTCTTCGTGTGTGTTAGTGTGTATATGCTTTTGTGTTTGGGTCAATGTATGTGTATGTGTCTTTGTTGTGTTTGTATTTTGTGTTTTTGTGTAAAAGTGTCGCGTGTGTGTGTGTCTATGTGTGTGTGTGTGTGTCTGTGTGCGTGTTTGTGTGTGTGTGTGTGTGTGTCTGTGTGCGTGTTTGTGTCTGTGTTTGTGTGTGTGTGTGTGTCTATGTGTTTGTGTTTGTGTATGTGTGTCTGTGTGTGTGTGTTTGTGTGTTTGTGTCTGTGTATTTGTGTGTTTGTGCGTGTGTGTTTGTCTATGTGTGTGTATGTGTCTGTGTGTGTGTTTTTGTTTGTGTGTGTGTCTTTGTGTGTGTATGTTTGTGTGTCTGTTTGTGTGTGTGTGTGTGTGTGTTTGTGTGTTTGTTTGTGTGTCTGTGTGTCTGTGTGTGTATGCATGTGTGTGTGTATGTGTTTGTCTGTATGTGTCTTTGTATGTGTGTGTGTGTGTGTGTGTCTGTCTTTGTGTTTTTGTTTGTGTGTGTTTTTAATGTTTGTGTGTCTAGGGTGTGTGGGTGTGTCAAAAACATCTATACTAACAATAATCATTCATTTACGATGTAATGTGCTTAATGGGAAAAGGTTTTATATAAAAGTATATATCTTACAATGTTCATATTAGAGCATAAAAAAAATCATATGAAATGTGATATTGTGGTTTTGTGAATTGTTCTTTCAAAGAGAAGTCTAAAGCTCTGTTGTACCCAAACCTTCCATATCAAGCTTCCAAACAGGGTACACTAAGGGAGACAATGCTAAATCAATGTGGTTGACTAAATTATTCATAGAAGACCATATCATAACAAATGTGATGTAGCGATGGAAATCTTCAAATGCCAATATAAAGGAATCAAGTTGAAGAAGAACATGAGATAAGACTAATTACTCAAGTATTATACTACCTTCTAGTATTCTTTAGCTTCTAAGTGTTCTTTGTGGGTGAGTGCAACATCTCTAATACTTCACTTTATGAAGTAATCCAGTGAGTTTAAATTGTCCTTTCTTTGAGAGTTTTCTTGTTAGATGTTTTGAGGTCTTAATCCCAAGAGGAGATTAAGACTTGATAATTAGGAGTGATTTGTATGTTTATTTGTAACTAAGAGTGATTTGTGTATTTGTAATCAATTTGATTAGTAAAACCTTTTTAGGAGTTGTCTCAAAAGAGAATTAGACTTAATCTATGTCTTAAAGTGAATCAAGATAAGATTGTTTTATGTTGTTTTTGTATTACTTATTCTCTAAAGAGTCTAATCTAATTATTTGCAAGAAGAATCTAAGACTATTCAACCTCCTTTTCTAGTTTCATGTATCCCACACAAAAATAACTAATTTCATATATCCCCACTTTTATTTAGAAGATTATTAATAAGTATAAAATAAAAAAAGGAAAGATTAATAATAAGTAGTTAATTTAACCTCTTTAGTTAAAGATAATGATAAAAAAAGTTAAATTTTATGGTGTTAATCGGAGTTAGCTTATGACACTTAGTAATTTTTACAACCTTTTATAGAAGATGCTAAGAATTTTTAGAAATTTCTAAAAATATTATTTGCTTAAGAAAAATAATTTACAATATTTTTTTAAACTAAAAATATTATTTGCTTAAGAAAAAGAATTTACAATATTCTTTTAAATATTCTAAAACAGGTCACTTGAAATAAATATTTAATTTCAACTCTATTTTAAAATAACTTTTACAAATAATATTTCTATTCTACATAACAAAAATGGAAAGAAGAGTGAACTCAACAGCTCAATTACAGAAAACAAACTCGAATAAGCAAATTAGATGTTAATTAGAAGATGAAAATAAAAATAGTTGGGAAAAATGTTATTTTTTAAGTTAAAATTTAAAATTTGAATTAAAAACATGATAGTTTGAGTGGAGACTCAATCTTAAAGTGTTACGTTGAGAAAAGTTTTCACGCATTGCATATATTACCTAACTCTACTTATACGTTATTTTGTATTGTGAACTTCTCATATTTTTAACTTATTCATCTATTTTAAATACTTAGTATTAGTAACCATAATAATTTGAAGATACTAGGTCTAGTAAGAAGCTTTGTACAACCAAACCTATACTTCAATTTCTAGCGTGATGCTGAAAGAAGATAAATATCCAGAAAGAATCTACAGCACAAGGGAATAACGAAACAATTATATGAATCCTAATAACCACTACCTGCGTTTTAACTGGTGCAAATTACTGCATTTTGTATAGTTTATAACAATTGGCTATAACTACTAAACAAGTGGTGGTTCTATTGAGAAAAATTAGCACAAAGAATGACAATGAAATGAGCTCCATAATATTTATAGAGAAACAACTTCAGTTCATACAAAGCCTAAATGCAAAAAGGGTAACACACTAATAAAACCAGGATGATACAACGTTTACAGAGTTTCATTAAACTTGGGGCAAAATAGCTGAAAGGGAGCCACACTGAATAATCTGGAGTCAGGGAAAATTTATTTCATAGTCATCTTCTTTCTCGTAGTTGTTGTTGACATTTTCGTCGTCCTCGTCATAGTCCGATTCCAAGTAATACCTAACATGATCATCTGATTGTAGTCCCAAGTGATCCCTCATGGCCATGGCTTCATCTGACCCTGATAATAAGTAATTTTTAAGGGCTTCCCGGTAATCATCCGGGTCGTACCACCAAGTTGGGGTACTCAGAATGGCCTCCTCCAACCAAAACTCGTCGTCCTCATCTTCCTCTTCTTTCGGTGCCGTCAGGGTATTGTAGATTACACCACATTGATACATGGCATTCTTCAGTCGAACACTCTGAGGTCCACCGAATAGATACCTGATATAGTCTCTGGCTAGCTTTGTGATTTCCTCCCCAGTGATGATATAAATGTACTGCAAAAAGCATATGTAAGAAGTGAGGAATGGCATGTCCTATTAACTCCTAATCATTTTTCATGTACTAGGTGACTCTATACTATCAGAAGTTTGCATATGGACATCTAGTGCAAACTTAAAAAAAAGCCTCCTACACTCTCAAGTACTTCTGCAATTACCTACTTCTATCATTACTTTGCATCATACACCAGTTCAACTTGTAAGTCTTCTTTCATTGATAATACACAACACAATATGATTTTCTCTTTCCTCATGTTACTCCCACCTAAACTTCACCTTCCTGTTTTCATAATCTGCATTTTCACACCCAATAAAAACTAATACTTAAGAGTTGAGCTAAATGAAAATTAATTTATCAATTTATTTGTGCACACATCACATGACACGTCAAAAGAGAGAGTGAGTACCAGAAATATAAAGCCAAGGGTCGCTAAAAACACTTGGAGATTTTCTTCTAACATCCCAGAAAGGCTTTCATCCTCTGAATCACCAGAGCCATCAGGACCACTACCACCACTGTTGCCGCCTCCTCCTGGTGGTTTCTCTCCCCCGTCACCACCACTGTCATAATAATCACCCTTTTCAATTTGCCGTCGTAATACATCCTCTATTGAATTTTGACCCTTGAATTTTCCTATAGCTTTCTCAATAGATTTCCACGGGGAATTCTGATAACATTTATAATGTCAGTAAAATGTAGGAATATCCTAATCAATACACACACACACACACACACACATATAGAGTAGTTCTGGTTCATTTCCCACAGATTCATGATAGAAAAAATTAATGACAATTTTGGGCTTCAGATGCATTGAAACGAAAAGAGTTGCTTCTAGTCCATTCTATTCTAAATGGTTGGTCTACTGCTGAAAATATTTTTGAGGAAACAAAGCATCCTGCAGCTTAGCTTCATCATTTCCTAACACAATTCTTTAACTAAAATAGCAAGTTGCAGTAACTTGATCGAGGATTTCTCTTCGTCAGAAAGATTATGTACCCCAACTCCCTGATTACACTCCATCATTTCATATGGAAACTATATGCATGTTTGCATTAAACCTTAACATGTTATGACATTCAAACACAACAAACTAAAGCGAAAGTCAAAATAACGTGCAATACCTCATCATCATTTCCCATCATCCCTTGTTCACCAGCTAAGCAAATATGCAGAGGTTTCCGAGATTGTGAAATAGGCCGACATTTCAAGCCAAACGATTGTCTTGCTCTTAGAGTGAGTAGAACACAAGAGCAAGGACCAAAACTCTTTGGTAAACCGTATGGTTTTGAATGAAGCTTGTGCAACTGAGATATATTTTTCACAGAAATCCAGGGCTGGCATGCAGTAACTTGTGCAATGTTCATTTTTGTCAAACAGCTCAGCTACCCCCAAGTTTCAAACATTACATTCTACAATTTCACATAATCAAGCTTCAATTCAAATTGGTTCAGTCAAAAATTTTAAACACTAGTTATGACTACTAAACATGCAACAAGAGACATAATGACACGGCTCCAGCATCATTTTCTTGAAAAATTTGCAAAACCTTCACTGTCAACTTCAACAGCTTACCAGCTCCCATAACCAAAACCTCACAGAAAAAGAACATATGAAAATAGTCATTACATAACGGCCCTTTCCCCCCAAATAGGACCCAGAAAACAATTAACATCAGTTAGGGTTTAAAACGAGTTTAGAATGTATACCAAATCAAGCTAAAATTGAAAAATAAATCCCTTCCACTAACACTTTTTCTTTTCGAAACGTGATTATTAAAACAAAATCCTCAAGTGTAAGCCCATAGACACTAGTATTTCACTTAATCAAGCTTCATTCAAATTGCTTCAGTCAATTTTTTAAAAACTAGCTACCACACTTCTAAACATGCAACAAGAGACACAATGACATACCTCCAGCATCATTTTCTTCAAAAATGTATAAAAAAATAAAGCCCAAATCTGAAAAACAAAATTCCTTCCACTAACACTTTCATTTCATAAAGTGATTATTAAAAGAAAACAAATCCCCAAGTGAAATATGTGGAACTAGTTTTCTGATAAATGAATAAGATAGGCAACATGGTAACACGCATGTTTAGCACCAACAATCAAAATTCTTAAACCCCAAAAACAACATCAACTCAAGACAACTACTTCTCCACAAAAAAAAAAAAAGGTAAATAAATGGAAGAACAGAGGAAGGAAACGTGTCTTGAAGGAATGAAAGAAATCGTTACCTCTGTAGCGAAGCATCTGATGGCACACGCTGCTGGCTTTGTCTTCTCGTCTCATCCACTGATACTAAACAACGCATTGTCGTTTGGACAAGGTGAGTGCCGTCGTTTTGTACTGGGTCAAAGGATAATTTACCCAAGTAGATCATGGGCTGACGAGACCAAGGCCTTGGGGTTTGCTTTCTACACCCCTATCGGTATGTGAAAGATAAAATTGCCCCTAAACCAAGCTATATCATCTTGGAGTTGTATGAAAGGTATGTGATTTTTTCTTATTGTGCAAAATTTTGGAAAATATTATTTGGGAATTTTTTAAATTGTGTAAGATGAAATGACATGATATAGAGATGATTATAGTTCGTTGGTCGGTCTATCAATTTGTTCAAAATAAAATTAGTCACGTTAATATTTTTAACTTATCTATCCATTTTGTTTAATTCGTCTAACTCTCTAAATTAGAAAGGACAAAAACAGGACAACGCTAGTCTTCTAGTCCACTTTTTCTTATTAAATTAAAATTTTTATATTCTTTTAAGGATATAAATATACAATAATATTGTAACTTAAATTATTAACACTTATAAACTAAGTTTCAATTATTAGTTATAATAAAATTATTTAATATATAAATGTAATAATTATTTTAATTTATTCAATTATAAACATTAATTAATCAATTAAAAGCTTAATATTTATATAATTAAATATGTTTTTAATATGTGCGTGCTAGTCCACCTTTAAACAAGATGAGTTACAAATTCTAACTAGTTTTGTTGTAGCAGATCAGTCCAATTCAACCCGTTTTTTGTGGACTAAACCAAAACAGGTCAAACTGACCCGTTTTGTTACTCCCTACATGTAGATGTGTGTGTGCGTGCTGGTCCACCCTTAAACAAGATGAGTTACAAATTCTAGCTAGTTTTGTTGTAGCATATCAGTCTCCATTTTTGTGGACTAAACCAAAACAGGTCGGACTGGCCCGTTTTGTTACTCCCTACATGTAGATATGATTGCCTTTTTAATAATAATGACTTCCAATTTCAAAAGTCATTTATTTATATGTAATTGATGGATTGTGCAAACAAGAATAAATTTTTAGATTTGAACTAGTACACGTTAGATAAAACATCAAAAATTTTTAGATAAAACACAATAGAACACATTACATCATGTTTATATACATTAGACTAAACATCAAAAACTTTTAAATCAACTTTTATCGTTAAAGTCTACCTTCGCTTTCACTTGTAAACTCATCTTCTCACACCATTATAGTGATCATTACAAAAGAAGAACAGAAGCAAAACACCAAAATAAAAATAGTAAGCTAATGATAATTTAAAACTTACATATTTTACAAATTTCTATAATAATACAATTCTTACTAACTTATAAACAAGACAAACATTCTTCCCTAGGAACAAAACAATTCAACATACATGATGATGAATCTATCCCAAGGCTCATAGTTTGGGCCAACGCTTAGGCTCATTCCTTTTATTTGCCTTTATTTTTAATTAAATAAATGATTGTTTAAGTTGGGCTATTTTTAATGTAGCCCATTTGTAAGTCTACTCCATGAGCACACATTTGGGTCATTATTATGCATCGTGGGCCTTTGAATCCAACAGCCCAGTTCATCCGTTGGAGTGTGGAGGATTCTCTACATCATGCGTGTGTAAGACCCGTAGAATTTAATTAATTAAATAAATAATTAATTAATAAATGCGGGAGGAGAAATAATTATGAAATTAAATTATGGTTGATATGATGTGGAAGAGTGTTAGCTCATGTGGTTGAGAGTACTTTGATTGTGTGAGAGGACTTGGATTCAAGTCCTATGTATGCTAACTTTTGTGTTATTATTTTATTATTTAAATCTATGAAAACAAGTTCTGGTATGTTATGATGTCTGAATTATGATTGTTAGCATGAA
>Ga0099823_1003129_pt1 | contig 15474 bp, 8 predicted proteins | sample CowpearedBW_FD_76831 | JGI IMG/M metagenome (GOLD analysis project Ga0099823, IMG submission 76831) | Root nodule microbial communities of legume samples collected from California, USA - Cow pea red BW | ecosystem: Host-associated > Plants > Roots > Nodule | place: USA: California | collected...
ACATTATTGGAACCACCACTCTGTAAATCAATAAACCAAAAATTAAAACTAATTTATTATTATCAAAAAATAAAAACAGATTGTACCCAAAATTTTCTACCAATATTCTTTGGAGTTATTGTCATCCTCAAAGTTGCTATCTCTCTGCAGCTACAAATCGGGGTTAATCAATTTCTCGTTGAACCACCAACAGTGCACGAAGTGATACAACACGGTTGTCTCCAACGATTACAACCAGAGGTAAAGGAAGAAGATTGAGACCATAACATACCTATATAATGGGATTGCAGGCCAACAACACCAATTGAGAATGGAGGAACAAGATTGCCAAAACTCACCCACTGTCCAAATATTCCTTACCAAAATCATAGCTCACTTATTTATCCCCAAATATCTAATTACTATACATGTACAAGTACAATACACGTAACACACCCTAATACAAATCGTGCCACATGTATAATGTTATGTTAATGATTTAAACAGCGTTACCGAAAAGGACCAAATAAAACACGAATTGCGAAAATGAGGACCATTTTAAACATTCGGTAAAAATGATGACCATTTTAAACATTCTATCAAAATGAGGATCATCCGCAACAAACACTACAAAAATAGGACCAAAAATATATTTAAACCTTACTTTAATTATAATGTTTAGTTGAGTCCTCGACTTTAATTGTTTGTTCTTGCTAACACATTTGCATAAACAAGTACAGGTATACATAAATGTAGTAATATGCTCTTTTCCGACAACTCATATAGTCTCTCACACCAAATTGTTAACAAGTAATAGGTCGTACCGTACAATAATAAATAAGATAAATAAATAATTTATCATATCCGATTATGGGAAACACATTTTCGTAGATCGTTCTTCACCGTCTTTAGATTTGGTTTTATCTTGTTTCACAATCTTCCAAAATGTTTCTTCTTTCCTTGAACTCGCGGTTTCGGTTCAACCTTAAAAAAAAAAAAAGCTGTTGCATTTTTTAACATCCTTTAAGTCTTTTCTTAATTATGTTCATATTTCGTATACACTATTTATAATTTTTTATTTGCTTTTCCAGAAAAAAAAAAGTTTGATTCGCAATTTTTGATAATATAAATATTCTATTATAATAGAAAAGGACAGAAATTATAGAAGCTAGAGACTCGATCGTTGTAGAGGCCATTTTGTTCTATATAAAACATTTATATTATTTTATTCCACCTCAAATCTCGTAAAATATATGTGCAAATTAATTGAAGAGAAGCAAATTATTTGTTGCATTCTTATAGTAAAGATGTTGACTCGATGGAATGCCTGAATGAGACAGGCATTACAAATAATCATTATTTATATTTATTGAAGTAGGTAATGTGTCCACTATCTTTTGTTTGCTGTAAATTATATATTTATTTATTATTATTATTATTTTATTTAATGGCTAATATATTACTTTTTTCAATGAGACATGGCATGGATTCGTTATCTATTCCATCTTTCCTTTAACTTTCTTTTATTTTTATCATCTGATTAGATTTGTGTCTCTTTAACATTTTTGTGATGTGTTCATTTATTTTATGTTGAGAAATTAACTATAAACAAGTTATAGTTAAGCATATAAAATAAATCAATTCACCTATTAAAGATATTGACTTAAAATAAATTAATAGAATTATACTTCTAGAAAATAGATTCATCGTGACAAATTATACTATTAAGTTGGAAGCATTAGATTATGTTGGTAAGGTGAGTAACTCATTCTCAATTTTAAATTAGAAGTTTAGTTTCATTTATTTGATAAAATGGATTTATAAGATGTGAACAATCAAAGTAGTCTACCATGACCTTAATATCAAGGTTAAAATATTTTTTTTGTCTTTTTTTATTGAAATTATTTTATGTGATTTCTTTTTTTTATTCAATTAAATTTTAATTTTTGTTAAAACACGTATTTTACATCAGTATAAATTACTTAAAAAAATTTGTTATTTGTTTATTTATTAAACAAATTAAAAACAGAAAAATACTGCAATTTGATAATACGAATAACCTGATCGAATTGTTTTAACAAATATTGAAACTTAATTAAATAGTAAAATGAAATAAGAGAGGGATCACATTTAATGATTTCTACAAAATTTATGACAAAAAACCATTTTAGTTTAATATTAATGTTGAAACATAATTAAATTATAATTAAGCACATAACATATTAAGCCCTACTTAACCTTTCTTTACTTGTATGAATTATGACAAGTCCACTACTCCATTAAAAAATAATATAAATAAGTGAATACTTAAAAGTAAATTTAAGTGTATATTTTTCTGTGAATATGAATTTGAAGAAGAGTAACCAAATAAATTTGAGGATAAAATTTATGTGTTTAAGGAAGTTGGAAGTGGAAATGAGTGAATTTAAGAATAAAATTTGTAAAAAATTTTACAAATATAATTTGTCTTAATATATTAAAATATAAGATTACTTTTAATTATTATTATCTTCTTGCTCACAAGACTATGGAAAAGAGCACCGTTCACAATAAATTCGTCCATTTGTTTTTCTGTGAATATTTAATTCTTAGAAAATAACACAGCCAAAACTTTTCTAAATTTAATTTATCCTCTCAAGAATGAATTCATAATTAAACATTAATTTGAATATCAAAATATATTTATAGACACACCACTCCAAAAATTGAAAACCAAAACCGAGATCATAGAAAAAGATAGAGAAAAAACAACCTACAACCAAAATAAACAAGAAGAGACCTTAAACTAAAAAAAGAAACACAATATCAAATAAGACATCACATAAAGTGATTTTCTTTATTTATAACTTAAAAACTAGACGATAAACATATTTTTTTTATAGATATTCAACTTTTTATTTTTATTTAATGTAAAATTTATTCTCGCGTTTAAATTTTCAACTTGACATTTTGACCTTCAAATAAAACCGTGATACCAGAACTCCAATAGAAGCAGTGAAAACAATGTGCATCTGATATGATAATTTGAATTTTGAATGTGAGAATAAATTGACGTGAAGTTATGCGGCGGATGATAAGGTGGGTAATTGAGAAGAAGAAGAGGTTGTTAACAAATAAGTAATGAGTTGGTACAACATTTTCTTCATTATTATATTCATTCTCTTCAATTGCTTATGCTTTTCTTTACCTTTCTTTTTATTTTCTTAATCAAAGCTACAGAGCCTATAATGTTCCTTATTATTTAATACTCTCACCACAACACCTAAGCCTCTAGTGTATTTGTTTTTTTTCCCTACTTTATTACAAGAATCTTTCCCTAACTAGCCTTTTTTTTCTATGAATTTATTACAATTTCAAATTCATAACTATTTATAGATTTAATTAAGTTTAACTTTTCATTAAATTTTTATATTTTTTAACATTAAATCTTTTATGGTTATTGAATATTTGAAAAATTTTATATTTTCAATTCAATATGTGCTGTTTAATTTTTTTCATTAATGAAATGACATACTTTTTATATCTTGTCCGCGATTTTATATTATTGTTTTCATATATAAAATTATATAATTAATGTAGAAAGTATTATAATAATAAAAGTCAATCATATTTTTCATTAACTATAATATTATCTTATGTTAATCGATAAATATTACAATTTTTAATATCTAATACCTTACATAAAAGAAACAAAAGTAATAGAATAATAGTTATATCATCCATTAAAATTAAACTACAGATACTTAATTGAAAAAAAAGTAGTCCATAAAAAAACTAATATAGGCTCAATTAAAAACACATATATTTATAATAAATTTAAAACTTAATTAAGTCTTATTTACATAAAATTACCATAAATAAAAAAAGTCGCTTTTTATAAATATTAAAATTATGAAAAATAAATCTGACCAGATTATATAAAAAAAATAGTCAAATGACTTTGTTATCATGCATATATATATATATATATATATATTAAAAATTAAAAAAATAATAACTGACAAATAAAAAAAGAAAATAGAAATATTTTTATAAAAAATTATAAAAATAATTGTTAATTTAAAAAAAATTAATAAATAATTATATTTTAAAGGATAAAATTGAAATTTTAAAATGTGAAAAAGAAAATTATATTGTTCTAAATTTTAGTAGCTTGGAATCATATAATCTCAGTAATAATTCTTAACTTGTAAATCCTTGATTAGAGCATAAATCACGTTTGAAGATTTATTAACTAGTAAAAGTTGTTGACTAAGGTTTCAATTTGAGATGAGTTTGATAAAAGGTTTTAAGCTGTATTTAGCAGCTTAGAATTATATAATCTCAACTAAAATTCTTCACATGTAATTCCTTGATTAGAACTTAAATCACTTTTAAAAATTTATTAACCAGTAAAAGGTGTTGACTGAGGTTTTAAGTGGTTTGTTGCTTTCACGAACGAGCTTTAATTACTAGTGTTGGAGAGATCTGAAGTTGTATTAATGATGAATTGTTAATTATTAATTAATCACCCGAATGTTGACTCTTCTATCATTTTCGCTTCCTCTCATAATCATGAGCTTAAACCTTCATTGAATTAACCAGCTTTCATAATTTGCAATGTAAAACGTCGTTTTCTTTCTTCCAAACCAACCACGATGACGAAAGAGCTTCTGCAGCTTCCTCTGCTGCAGCTCCAACAACGGTGTCGTTTTGAACTTCCTTTGCCAATGTTGAACTTCGCATTCTCAGATTCGTCTCTTCCCTCTGCCTTTTGAATCCCTTCTATCGACCTCTCTCAACTTCTCCTTATCCCGTTTCAGGTGCACTTTGCCTTTTCTTTTTCTTCTTTTCCTTTCATTTTTGCCTCAAATGTTTCATTTCGTTTTCTCAGTTTTTATTTTTTTTATTTTTTCAGTAATTTTTTGGATTTCTCTCCATTTTCCGCGTTTGCGTTTTCGGCGCTTACTTCTATTTTGTTATTTCTGGACTCCTCTTCGAGAAATTCCTGGTCTGTAACCGCTTTTCACTGCGGAGTTCGTGAATGTAATTTGTTTAAAAAAAATAAATAAAAATAATAATAATAAATTAAGAGTGAAAAGAGGTTCAGCGTTTTTCTTAATCCTTCTGCAGTTTCTATTTCTCTAGGTTTCTCGCTAAGAATTACTATGCTGGTTAACCTTCATGCGTAAGTTAAAGTAATCGGTACTTACTTGACGGTATTGTGCACAGTATTACAATGTTGTAACCTTGTTGCATGTACAATGAGAAAGGGAGAAAGTTAAGGAGCTTCCTTTGGCATTTTAGTTAAATTCCTCCCGATGTAGCGCTAGATTTCAGTGATTGACTTTGAAATTTGATTTGTGGTTTTGTATTATACTATTAGCCCTTTTTTCTTTTTAAATTTTCTTAAGGAATCGGACTTGCTTGTATCTAGGAGAGGAAAATCTGTTGCTAACTGATAACATGGAGCAGTATGAAGTGCTTGAGCAAATTGGAAAAGGCGCTTTTGGTTCTGCTCTTCTTGTGAAGCATAAGCATGAGAAGAAAAAGTGAGAATTGAACTTATGTGCATTTTTCCCTTTTAAGCATCTATATCTATTTATCTGTGCATTTTAAGTTTGTCTTTACAATTATGTAGATATGTGCTGAAGAAGATTCGCCTTGCCCGCCAAACTGAACGCTCTCGTAGGTCTGCTCACCTGGAGGTTTGTTCTTAAATTGAATTTTGAAAAATGGATTAACTTAAACATCATGTGCTGTTTTCTGTAATATCGCTTTCTGTGCCTGTGTTCTACTACATCGTTCTTGCCTTCCTGCTGTGATTTTTTTCAGGGTGTCTGCTTCGGCGAATTTCATTTTCTGTCAGGTTGAAAGAAATTTCAAACCTTTATATGAATATGGCTGTAGACTTAACAACCTATTATCTTCATACATTTGATGTGACTATGAGTCAGTATATTATTGTGAATAGGATTCAGTATATTATTAATTTTTTTTTTCTTCTTTTTCTCTGTTTAGATGGAGCTCCTCTCCAAATTAAGGAACCCATTTATTGTGGAGTATAAAGATTCATGGGTAGAAAAGGTATGTGGTTCTTGAATGGAACTTCTCTTCACCTCCTGATTTGATTTCATCATGTTAATATAAGAATGGATTCTGTTAGATGCTTTACCTATCAAGCTTCTATTGGATGATCGCAATTAAGTCTCTCGACATTTGCATTATAAAGTATTTGTAGTTTTATCTCGTGGACTTGGTGTTGTGCTGACAATTATATGTTATTTCATTTTGTTTCATTTGCCTTGATAATTTATTGGTGTCACCAATGACGGGTTAGTTTGCATCTTCAATGAAATACAGTAATGTTGGCTAAAATACTAGGTTACATAGCTATGCTATAGTTAAGATTTAAGTTTATTCTCTTGTTTGGATAATCACTTCATCTATTTTCTTTTATTATTACTGTTTGTCTTTATTGTTAATTGTTCATGGATGACTTAGTAATCTAACTTCCTCCTCAGGGTTGCTATGTATGCATTATTATTGGTTATTGTGAGGGTGGAGACATGTAAGTTTCTTTTCTCATTTTTACTAGCTTACAAGTTATGGTTATGTTTTCTTTCCCTTGGTTATTATTTAATACATTGGGTTGTTAATATTGTTTTAATATACCATTGATGAAACACAGGGCGGAAGCTATAAAGAAAGCTAGTGGTGTTATGTTCCCTGAGGAGGTTATGTCTGGTTTTTTCTTTCCTTGCAGAAATTATGAATTTTTATGTGTCTTTTCCTTTAGACATGAATATTCATCTTTGAATAAACAAGATAGTATTTATATTTGGACAATTAGAACCTAAAACGGTCTTCTATTTGCAGAAACTATGTAAATGGCTTGTTCAACTTCTTATGGCGCTTGATTACTTGCATGCGAACCATATTCTTCATCGTGATGTCAAGGTTAGCTAAAGAATCTTCTTTGCTTAGTGAGAACATTCCAATTTCCATGTAAATTCCATTAAGGAATATATTAATGAGAATTATGTATTTCTGTCAGTGTTCAAATATATTTTTGACAAAAGATCGTGACATACGCCTTGGTAAGTTATTCTATTGATCCTTTAAATAAAGCATAATTGCATATATGGTTTACAGTTTGCTTACAGATGGTCAATGATGAATCAGGTGATTTTGGACTTGCCAAAATGTTGACTTCCGATGATCTAACTTCCTCTGTAAGAAATGTTTAATCTAAGAATGAGTTAGCCTTCCTTGCAACTTTTGTATGGTCATCATAAGTACTGTCTTGTAATTTAGGTCGTCGGAACTCCAAGCTATATGTGTCCTGAACTCCTTGCTGATATACCTTATGGCTCTAAATCAGATATTTGGTCCCTTGGTAAGTACTATTTGATAAGTTTTTTTATTATCTCGTTCATTGTGTATTCATGATCTCTGAATTCGGTTATTCAGGATGTTGTATATATGAAATGACCTCGCTTAAGCCTGCATTCAAAGCATTTGTAAGTTTTCTTCTACGATCACACTTTTTTTTTTCTTTCTTTTTGTACGTTCTCTTAGAACATATTTAATATTTTATATTTTTTCGTGTAATATTACCAATTTTCTGTTTGTTATAATAAGATGCCAATGTCTGAATATCAATTTGATTGATATTGAATTGAATTTGAATCCCTTAAAGTGAGGCGTGCTGTGCACCCTAAAATATAGGAAAAATTGTGGAGTTATAACGGATGACTTAAATAAACAATTAGTTTTGTTATGCATGTGCATGTATACATACACATTATAACTATTGAGTTGTTAAAATGTACTCTATTAATTTTTCGATCAATGGTTATACCTCTGCATTTTATTCTCTAAAATATGCTTTCCTCTTTAGGCAGCCAAATCCTCTTTCTATTTTGTCATGACTTTCTTAATTGGTTATCAGCTGCATGGCTATCCATAATTACATATATCTCTCCAAAAGCTTGAAAACTACTTGCATTTACTGATTTTATATAATTTTGGAAAATATTGTTGTATTTTAAAAATATATATATATATATAATTGTCTTTCAATTGTTTCAAACAGGATATACAGGCCCTGATTAACAAAATTAATAAGTCCATAGTGGCTCCATTGCCAACAAAATATTCTGGTGCATTGTAAGTCTTTGTTCTTGTCATTTAGTTGCTATGGCCTCTACTTTTAGTTCTTAAATTGCTCTGCCATGTCTTAATGCTGTTAAATGTGGAACTTTTATTGACCTAATGCCAAAAATTGCCGTAACTAACAGCTTTAGGCAAGTCAAAGCTCACCGAAAGTGAGGTTACTTGTAAATTTATTGCAATTAATCAGTTATATTATGAACTGTACGATTGTTCTAACAATTTTTTTATTTCACTTTTGGCAGTCGTGGTCTTGTCAAAAGCATGCTGCGGAAAAATCCAGAGCTTAGACCTAGTGTACGTATAATATAAGAGTTATCCTCTGACAATGGAATAATTCTATGCAATTTAATGGTGCAGCTTTAGTGCCGTGTATCATGTTGGAGATAGGTTGGGCTGATGATGGGTTCCACATTCAAACTTCAATGATAATTTTCGTTTATATAATGACTAAATATTTATTACCTATTCTCCATTCATGTTAACATAACTTGCATTGTGCAAAAGAATAATTTTAGTTTCTTTATTAAATCAATAATAAACTTATTACTTACGTGTGCATCTTGATGAGTAAGGAAGTGCTTACACGTTTGTAAAATTTTAAATATGTCTGCAGAAATCTAAACTTCATAGTATGTGATTCTGCATTATCAGAATCAAATTTAATTTGTTTGGATAGATTTAGTGAGTCAATTGTGAAAATACTTGTCAGGTGTTCAGTGCATTCAACTTGAAAGGTCAAATGGTCATAGAACTGGTCATATTGATGTAAAACCAGTAATGAACATTTATTATTTCGTATCTTAAAAATATTTTAAATATGTTTGTGAAAATATTTATTATTTAAATAAAATTACGTTTTTATCAACATAAAGGGTGACAAATGACGTATTGATGTTATTATTTAGTCTCAAACGAGGTCAGCACAGATACGGTTATTACTGTTTTTTATTTAAATTTGGTTTACTAACTTGGTTTTTCCTAATATTAAAAAAACTAGTTTTTCTATATTGTATTAGTTTGCTTATTATATAATTGTAAAAATATATACATAACTATGCTTTAACTAGAGGAGACTGGTGAAGTGTGAATCACGTAGCACCTTTGTCAAGTCAATGACTGATCTGGCTTTTAAAACAATGCTATGTGTTTAGTGCGAAGATTGATTGTGAAGTGACATTGGTTGTGTGAAGTGGAGTTCTGTAACCATGCTTTCTTGCTTATTTTCCTTCATGTACTTTTGGATACAGGCTGCAGAACTACTCGGGAACCAACATCTTCAACCTTATGTTCGTAAGGTCCATCTCAAAATCAATAGCCCAAGGCGAAGTACTTTGCCAGGTATTTGGTCAGAATCCAACTACATGAAGAAAGCTAGATTTTTGAAGTCAGAAGATGATCATGTTTCTGTCTCTGGGTATAAGTGGCATTCTATTAGTAATGATAGGACTTTAAATCCCAGTGTATCAGGAGCGGAGGTAGATTCTCTATGCTCTACGCTAGAGATAGACTGTACTCCTGATAATTTAAATCAAAGATTTGCTAAACTTTCTATTGGAGACAATCACGATTTGAAGTCACAGCATAAGTCAGCTGTTTCGAGAACTTCTAGTAATGCCAGGATTCCTACGCTAACTACATCAAAAGCTTCTGCCACCCCGAAGAAATCAATGGTATCCTCAAAGAATCATAAGACGGTAAGGCAAGCCAGAGTCAATCAATTTTTAATGTTTGCCTTATGGTATATCATGAACAAACTTAAGCATGTGATCTCAGTTGCGTGATCTCTGTTTTACAAGGAACTACTCTTGCATGTGTAATGGTATTGTATTATTCAATTTAGAATTTTTTTTTCCTGACTTTCTGAAGTCCATGGTTGTAGCTTCCCGTTTCACACAATATGAAACAACCTGTCCATACAACTCGCAGAGCATCATTGCCGTTCCCACAAAGTTGTGCCATTCAGCTGCCTCCCCGCAGGTCCAGTACTGGTTTACTTTGCAATGTAACCTCACCCAATATTTCAGTTAACTCTCCCCGGATTGATAGGATAGCAGAATTCCCATTAGCATCATATGAAGACCAATTGTTTCCCATCAATAGATGTTCCCCAAACTCGGTACAGGGTTCCTCAGGTTCTCCTCCTTGTGGCAATGATTCAACATTGATAGACAAGTGCACAATCAAGGTATGTGACACATCCTATGTTAAGCCAGGATGTACGGATGCTTGGCAGGGAATCAAGCGCAGCATGCTCAAGAAAAACAATGAGGATAAAAGTGGGTCATCTGATCAAAATGCAACAGCTGGAGCATCAAGCCACAACTCTTCAGACTTGCACTGCCGGCAGTTTGATACTTCATCATTCCAACAAAGGGCGGAGGCATTAGAAGGTCTGCTTGAATTTAGTGCCAGATTACTGCAGCAGGAAAGGTATGGAGAACTCGGGGTTTTATTAAAACCGTTTGGGCCAGGGAAAGCTTCCCCAAGGGAAACTGCTATTTGGTTGAGCAAGAGTTTCAAGGAGAACACTTTCAGCCGAGAACAATCCACTTAAACTGCTGTAATATCTCATAGTCATGCTTGTAGAGTCATGTGTTTCATTTCACAATTTAGATAGCAATTTTTTTTATAGGTAACAACGTTTTTTCATTTACCCACTTTCTTTTCACTTACTGAGCAAATGATGTAACTCACTTTCAATCTGATGAATGACCATAGTTCTTTTCACGAATTGGTAACATAATCGATCTGAGTAATTACCTAAAATGATAAATATCTAGAAACATTTTCTAAACTTTTATTTCACTTCCTATTTGTCTTTCACAACCCATAAAATAATTGTTCGTATGTAAAAGTTAACACAAATTAGGGATCAAAAGCACTTGTTATATCTACGTTTTCCCTTTCATAAATGATTTGGTTATTGTACTGGCATCCTAGCACATACCACCGCTTTTCTTGCGAAGTACAGGTAGATGGGTGATGAAATTGCGTTGCCCAAACTAAAACACATTTTATAGTATTGTCACAAAGCAGGAGAATTCAATAATAGGAATCAGTAGTGACCGAGCTGCTGCCAAAGGAATCGCGCTTGCTGTCCCCACGAAGATTGCTAGACCAAAGATCCAAGCTTCCATGATCGAAACGTAATGAGTTTGAGAACAGATTTTGTCTTGGACCATTCAATGGAGATTCCACAGACTTCCCTTTGTTCCTCATTCCCCTTTTGGGTCGCTGTCTTGGTTCACTCTGCGACCTTGCTTTGGCCCTTGAAGATTCTGTCTTGTTCATGTAATTTGGTGACAGTGATTGGCGGTGAGGCACCGAGTGACGCTGAGAAGTTGATAAGGCGGCCATTGCCGTTGTGTTAAATCCAGACATGACCCGGAAGTTCTCTGGGCTGTTTGGTTCTACGATTTGAGTATTCTTGTATTGATGTTTTCGTTTGGAAACAACCGGCACATGCTTGGAATAGAATGTCATGGAATCACGTTCTCTGGCCTTAACATATGAACCATCTAGAGGGCCACTTCTGCTTTTCAAAGCCTCCAACATTTCTTCCACACTCATATCCTTTGAATCCTACAAATAATAGTCATATTATTGATATTATCTGGATTGCAGCATAACAGAACAGGTAACTGAATATTAGCCAAAAACATCATTACGATGATTTTTTAAACATCAGATGATAAAATCGAGGTCTTTTGCAGAGTCTGAATCTTACTTTATTTTCTTCTGTTGCTAGGTCTCTGAAGTGTGCAACTTCTCTATGTTGTGGAGGCTGTTTTCCAAGGAGGTTTACTTCATCTGCCATTTGAATTCGGTGAATTCGCGCTCTAACTTGTATCGCCATCAGCGCATGCATTCCACGCAGTGTAGCAGTTGTTTGTTTCCTCACAAGGTGACCCCTCACTAGTGCTTGTAACTTTACTAATCCCCTTAAAGCATGCAATGCTCTCTTTGCCTGAAAATTTACACGAAGATATAGGAAAAACTACCAAATAGCTAGATGTAGTAGCCATAAAATATTTTACAAGAAATTCATACCAAATATGAGCGAAAACCGGCCTGAATCTTTGTAGCAGCTTTGTTTTTATCTTTATAACTTCTTGGCAGTGGTGTTGGAAGACGCCTCGAAGCCTTTGTTTCCAACAAGGCTTGTATTTGCAGTTTTGCAGACTCACCTGAGTCAAAAGACCTGGAAAATTTATGCCCTACTATCTTGCTCGTTATTCTTCCACCTGTTAGTTTTCCAAAGCTCCATCTGCGCTTCACTTTTGGACTCACAATCAAACTTCCCGTGTTGGAACTCTTACTATCCTCAGATGCATCGATCTTCTTGATTTTCTCATCTTTTTTCCCCAGAAGAAAGTTCCTGATCCATTTGCTGGCTTTTCCCATTTCTTGTTTTCTGTTTCTCACCTGCCAAATGAAGAAGCCACAAAGCTTCCTATTGCCTGAAACACCACATAATCAGTACATACACATAAGGGGTCTTGTCTTCTAGTTCATGTGTTAGTTTTAATCTTGTTACATACACTACACATCCATTATATATATACACTGCATTCTTCAACTGTACTAATTGCTCACTGTAACTCTTTCTGGGCGTTTGTGCTGCTATTTAACTATATTCATTGCGGCCTTTGGCCTGCAAAGCTTTCTCTGTTAAAGCCACTTGGCACTTGCCACACTCGTGGAGCATTCCACTTCAACATTGCCTCAGCTTGATCGTCAAGAGCTGTAAATTTTTCTGACTTCAGTAATATTTAGGGGACCATGCTGTAAAAATCAAAGGGTTTTCTCTCTTTTTTTTATTCCAATAATCAATGCAGTGTCTCTCTATAGAAATAAGAAGGTAGAAAAGTCACGGTTTTATAACATTTTAAAGCTTCTTTGAGGTTTAATCAGGGATTCAAGGGCCATGAATGATAGTAATTCTTTATTCTATCAATCTCTATTCAAGGAAAAATTACTGAACAATTTGGAATACCATATATCTATCCATGGATATATAAGATTGTTTCGCTCAAATCTATTTAATTAGAGCATTCAATCTAAGTTTTTATATATAATCATGGAAATTCAAATCTGTTAATGACAAAAAAAAAAACTATTATCCCAATGCCCAATTTATTACAGGTGTGATTATGTTACCAAATTGTTACAATCCTATTATTGAGGTTTATATTATTAATGATCAAGTACTGGAAAATAAACAAAAGTGATAAACCATGGTCTCTAAATGTTTACTGCAACTCATCAACATCAGAAGTTAGCGTCGAAGATAAAGAAAAAAAAAATCAACATAACTTACTTTATTATATGTGTTGACTTGGAATTTGTCTCTATGCTGTTGTATTCTTTGGGGTTGGGCTGTGATATAGTCAATAATACGCAGCGTTAGCTACTCCATAGTTAGAAGATTTTTATGGCCTTTCACCTCAACCCACTATAAGAAATAGACTTAATATTTAGTTAAATACAGTCATTTAGTAATTAGTATGCTATTTTATTTTTATCGTTTCTCTGCATCATGTTTATCGATCTGATGCATATCAATAATAACAAATAATACATAAATCACATAAATGTGTTTTTATATATATTTGCCATCCAGTTCAACATTCAACCTGTGAATGTCCTTTTCAATAATACGCTCATAATTTAAGAATTAAGATCAAAATCAATTTAAGTACACTTTCTTCTTCCAAATTTCTGAGATGTCTTTTACGAATAAATTACAATACTAAAATAGAGTCTTGCGCTTAATTTTCATTATGCTATTGTTTGAATATTGTGATGAATTTCCGTCTTATAATTACATCAAAGGTTTTGTTCAAACTAATAAAATGTAACTTAATAGATATATTATTTACAACGTCTTGAAGTCCTCTCTCGTATGAAAAATTATGTAATATATATTATGTTCTCTCACAGCAATTTTAGGTCCAATTTGCGCCGAATAAGCCATTAAGTCAACCTTGGGTCCGGCAATCCAAACAGGGAATAAACTAGAAATATTAGGTTCATCTCCACTTCATTCCTATCACATCTAGTAATGGTAAGTATTTAGAATGGTAATATTTTGAAGAAAAAAAATCCACTTAATAACTTAAAATGATAAGATTTTATTTATATTTATTTTATTTTATTTCAAAATTTAATATTTGTTATTATATTATTTAAATGTGTTCTCAATTAAGTGTCCTTGTTCTTTGTATTAAATTATTATTTCCAGTATATGTGAGAATGTTAATCCGATTTTAATATCCTTTATAATGCGATTTGTAGTAATTATTTTTCTCTTAACATGTGGTGGCTGTAGTTTAGTGGTGAGAATTCCACGTTGTGGCCGTGGAGACCTGGGCTCGAATCCCAGCAGCCACAACTGTTTTTAAAAAACAAATTATATTAATTTAACAAATTTAAACTAATAATGTTCGTAAACATAATGTGGCTGTAGTTTAGTGGTGAGAATTCCACGTTGTGGCCGTGGAGACCTGGGCTCGAATCCCAGCAGCCACATCTATTTTTAAAAAATAAAAAGATTATATAATTTTAGTAAAATGCACTATTTATGGTCGTAAACATACTGTGGCTGTAGTTTAGTGGTGAGAATTCCACGTTGTGGCCGTGGAGACCTGGGCTCGAATCCCAGCAGCCACATCCTGATGATCATTTCTTAAACTTTTAACAATTTCTTGCTCCTGCCTTTTGGATTTCTGAACCAAAAATTATTTTCAAACTCTCAACTGTAATGCAAATCAACCAAGTCCTTCTACCTATCCAAAAAATATCAATGCTTAAAATGCACAAGTTAATTTAATTTTTTCGCGTTAAGTTTCATTTCTTGAGCAAGATTATAATCACGGCGATTGAGATAGGAGCAATCAAATGTAGGCTATAATTGTTATTAATATTTCTCGGAAAACAAAACAATACACGAAAAAAAAAAACAAATTACGAATTGGCGAAGCGTCTCTCTCACTTGTTCTTGACTTCAACGCCAGATTTGCCAGCAATGATGACAGAGGTGGCCATGTTCAAGAAGAGTCCATGCTCGACGACGCCTTCGAGAGCGGAGATTTCAGCGCCAGCAGCGAGGGAATCCCTAATTGGAGTCTTGAAATACAAATCGACGATGTAATTGGAGTTATCAGTGACGTAGGGTTTACCAGATTCATCCAATCTCAATTTGGCGTCGCATCCTTCTTCCTTGAACAGTTGCTGGAGGCGATCCAGATTGTACTTCCAGCAGAACTGAACCACCTCTACAGGCATGGCGAGGCCGCTGCCACCGAGGCCGTCCACAAGCTTCGTGTCGTCGACGAC
>Ga0099823_1003138_pt1 | contig 15463 bp, 13 predicted proteins | sample CowpearedBW_FD_76831 | JGI IMG/M metagenome (GOLD analysis project Ga0099823, IMG submission 76831) | Root nodule microbial communities of legume samples collected from California, USA - Cow pea red BW | ecosystem: Host-associated > Plants > Roots > Nodule | place: USA: California | collected...
ATTTTTTATAAATATATATATATATATATATATATATATATATATATATATATATATATAAGGATATTTTTGTGAATTAAAGTTTAGCGGGTATGGGTATCCACGGGTACAGATACTATGATACCCGTACCCGCTCTATTAACATGCGGGTATAAAAAATACCCGTATCCGCGGGTAGCTGGTATCCACTTTTAATATATGTTTCCTATCCATTGCGGGTTTTATCTGCGGATACCCGCGGGTACGAATATTTTTGACATCCCTAGTAGGAATACATAATTTCTTTTTTATTTTTTATCAATATTTTATTTGCTTTAAATATCGAACAAAACTCTGATCGATAACTTTTTTAAGTTATTAATTGACTTTTATTTTGAAAGATCGATAAAATGATTATTTTTTTAAAATAATGTTTTGGTCTATTTTGTTTAAATTGATCCATCTTTTTTGACGTGTTCAATTTGGTCATTGTTTTGCTAAATTATGTTCAATTTCATCATTTTCGTTAACAACGTTTAAATTGATAACGACAGAGTGTACAAGTTGACACAATTTACATTACGTGGATCGTTTCAATTATGATTGTTTGTATTTTGTTCAAATAAGTCCTTATTTTAGTTAAATTTGTTTAACTAAGTGTCACCTTCCACTTCATTATCCTCAACCTCCACTTCATCACGACCTTCACCATCCACTCCTTCGTCACCCTCACTCTCTATTTCATGACCCTTCATCACTACCACCACCATCTTTAGTGTCGTCACCATCACCACCACCGCATTAATTAAGACCACTCTGTCACCACCAAATTGAATCCATAAATACCACCACAACCACAACCACCTTGCAACCACCAACACTATCACATTTACCACCATCACACTAAAACCCCTACCATTGTGAGTGTCGTTGTTGGTGGGTTTAATGTAATGGTGGTGAATGTGATTTTAGTGTGATGGTGGGGATGATAGTGGTGGTGGTGTTATGGTTGCAAGGTGGTTGCAGATGTTGTTTTAATGTGTTGATCGTGGTTGTGGGTTTAGTTAAGTGGTGGCGGTGATTTTAGTGTGGTAATGGTGGTAGTGGTCAAGAGTCATGAAATGGAGGGTAAGTGTTAACACTCCATTTTGCAATATTAAGTTTTGGACCCCTTACTCTAATTTTTTCGTTTTTGTAGGTTAGTCCCTGGTGCTCAACCAAAGCTTTGACTAGCCTTGCTTTCATTAAAACTCACTGTTTCATTAAGAGAGGCAAATCATTGGTGATCTTGATCTGAAATAGGGAGGAGCCACAGGACCAGTTTATCACGAACCTGTTGAACCTGGTGCGAGAAAGAATGATCTCTGGTGCACGAGGCAAGATTCGAGAATCTGATGTGCATGAAACAAATATGGCGTTGCAATCTGAGGCGTGAGTCTGTTGATCCAAGGGAGAGCAAAGTTGATTCGCGATGAATGGAGGCGATTGAAGGCTGATGCGTGATCAGATCAAAGTGTGGCATGATGGATGAACGAAAAGAGGTTTTCAATGTCACAAAGGATTAGGTTTTCATATTTTATGATTCTTGATTTCTCTTTTTTGGGGGTTTAAAAGGGCGAGAATTAGGTTTTGTGGGAGAGCCCGAGCTGTGCCAGAGAGAGAAATTTTGAGAGGCTAGGGTTTGGTTCTCTTGTTCTTCATGAGTGATGTTCTTGTTGGTGAGAGAGAGAATATGGCATTGTAAAGGGGTTTCTCCATCTCTAATGAGCACAAAGTAGCCTTTAGAGATTGGGTTTTCTCCCTAGCGTGCGGGTAACTCTACTTGGCCTTTCACGAGCACAAAGTGGTAAGGAAGTGTGCCAAGTGAGCCTTCTTCACCAATAGATTTTAGAACTCTTCTTATCTCGTGTAACACTGTTGAGTTTGCAATCAAAAACACTAATTTTCTGCTCCATTCCAATTTCCAATTTTCAATTCTCTGATTGTTTAAGATTCACTTGTAATTTTATGTTTTCTGCCTTTAAATTCTGCATTGCTTTTGAATTCCTTTATTGCTTTCCAGTTTTAAGTTCAATTTGTGATGTTGTGATGGTGTTTAATCTTGGTTCATATTTTGCACACAATCTTGGTTCCTTCTAGGAATCCATATGACCCCAAAGTGTGCATAACTTCCCAAGATGTCTTCTCGAGTGCAAGAGGGCCATAGTTTGAGCACTAAATAAGTTTTCAGCTTCTATGTTTGCAACATTTTAAATTTCCTCTATTGCTTTGAGTTATCATTCTAGTGTGTTTAAGATTTTGCACCAATTTTACTTTTCCCAACTTTTAGTTTTTTGCTGTAATTTAAGGATTAATTCATGAACTCCAATAATGGTTTTCTCCTAGGCTTTTATCTTTTAGTTTTTAATAGCTTTAATCATTTCAGTTTCTTTGCATTCTGGAGCATATCAAGTCTGTTTGGCATTTGGTAGGTTGCATTGTTACATTTCATCTGATTTAATTAGGGTTTGGAGACTCTGCTGTTGTCATGTTTTGTTTGAGGGTTGCCTTATAGTGTCATGCATTCTATCGTTCATGGTTCCTATTGCATCCTGCATAGAGATGTCAAAGTGAGCTCAAACCCGTTAGCCAACCCGGCTCACCACGGGTTCGAGCCAGGCCGGGTTGCAAAAACAAGATTTTTTGTGGTTATGGGTCAAAACGGGTTGAGCTCACTTAACCCACGAGCTATGCGGGTTTGGGCCAGGTTTGAGTGAGCTAACTCACCAACCCATTTAACTTAATAAAATTAATTATTTTAATATTAAATTTCACAAAACTACAATCCATAAATTGGAATAGAAAATCCCTAACCACTACAATCCTCTTCTTCGAGTTACACTTCCATAATGGGACGAATAAAAAATCACTAAGTTCCTTTCCCTATGATTCACGGTCATGGTGGTGCCTCCATTTGGTGGTGGTCGTCTGGTTTGAGGTGTGGTGGTCGTTCGTCGTGTGTCTAAGGCGTGGTGGTCGTTTGTCGTCTGCGGCAAAACGGTGGTCAACGTTGTTGCCCATTTAGTGGTCTGTGGCTTAGGTGTTGACGGTCGTCTGGTCTGTGGCGATGCTATTAGACTTGACATTGGTGACCATTTGTTAGTGTTGTGCGTTGGTCTGCGACGACAAGGTGCTTTTTTGGTGTTTTCCTCCTCTACAATCATCCCCTGCCTGCTGCAATTGTTGTCTACTGCAAATAGGTTAGTTGTTCACTCATCTAATCTTTTTAGTTAGATTTGTTCATGTGTTCGATGGCTATTTTTAGTAAGTTGTTCACACTATTTTTTTATAAATTAATGTGCAGCATGGAATCTGAAACTATTAATCAAAGTGTGAATGTGAATGTTAATGTTGATGATAATATACATAATCAAAATGCTAATGAGCCACAAGAACCACCCTCTGTAAACAATGAAGATAGTGAAGTTCAAAAAGAAACTAAGAAAGCTAAGACAACTACCTCTGAAGTTTGGAAATATTTTTCTAAAGTTGTAGTAAAAGATGGTAAAGAGAAGGCCAAATGTAATGCATGTGGGCAAGAATATGTAATTGGTGGTACTAAAATAGGCACTTCAACACTGTTGCGTCATTTAAAAAAATGCAATGTTAACCCAAAATGTAAAGATGTAGGGGGGATGATAATTGATAATATGGGAAAGTTAAGGAGTAGGGAACTTGATCACAAGCATGTTAGAGATTATGACAATGGCTATTGTCAAACATGGTTTGCCATTTAAGTTTGTTGAATACAAATGGATAAGAGAATTGCTTTCATATTTGAATCCTGGTGTAAAGCATGTGAGTAGGAATACAATTGTTTTTGATTTGTGGAAATTTCATGTTGAAATGAAGGAGAAATTAAAACATGAAATGCATCATTGTCATAACTGAATTTGTTTGACATCGGATTATTGGACTGCTTGTACTCAAGAGGGATATATTTGTTTAACAACCAATTTTGTTGATAACAATTGGAAATTGAATAGTAAGATTCTTGCTTTTCGTAAAATGGAACCTCCACACATGGGTCATGATCTAGCAAATAAAGTGTTTGATGTTTGACTGATTGGGGTACTAGATGGAATTTGACTTTTATGATGCTTGAAAGTGGTCTTAAGTATCGTCGCGCTTTTTCAAGTTTCACTTTACGTGATAGAAATTTTAAACATTGCCTAACAACTAAAGAGTGGAAAAGAGTTGAGAGGATGTATGAATTTTTAAGGCCATTTTATATCATAACCAATTTGATTTCAGGCACATCTTATCCAACCTCTAATGAATATTTTATGAAAGTTTAGAAATTCGAGTGGTTGTTAAGGGATACTCCAAAAAGCTATGACCCCTTAATGAAAGACATGACAAAAAGGATGATGGATAAATTTGACAAGTATTGGGGTGAATATAATACCATTCTTTCAATTCCTATGATTCTTGACCCACGAATGAAACTTGAAGCACTCCAGTTCTATTACTCTAAGCTTGATTTTTCTACTTGTGATGAAAAACTTATTCATATAAAAGGGAAAATGTACAAACTTTTTGAAGAATACGTGATTGTGAAGTCAATTTCATCTAATGCATCAAGTTCTTAATTCACTTGTTCAATAGAAGAACATTTGAACATAGAAGAAGACAAAGAGATTGATCCATATAATGTAAGGTAGTCATCATTATGTCTTTGTTATTTATTATTATGTAATCTTTATTAACCAATTTTTATCTTTGAATTATATTTTTATAGGAATATATCAATTACGTAAGCCAAAATGTGAATGTAACTGGCAAGTCTGAGTTGGATCTGTATCTAACTGAAACACCACTTGAGCCAAAGTATTTTCCAAAGTTAGATGTTTTGATCTATTGGAAGGATCGTCAAGAACATTATCCAAATCTATGTAGACTAGCATGCAAGGTGTTAAGTATTCCAATAACAATTGTTGCCAGTGAGTCTGCATTTAGCATTGGTGGTCACATGCTTAACAAGTATCGATCTAATCTTCTTCCTGACAATGTTCAAGCACCAATTTTAACTCAAAATTGGTTACATGGTTTTGAAAATATTTCTGATGTATTTTTTCACTCTTTTCTTTACATCATACCTCTACTTCTAAATTATATTATTTCCTAATAATTTCTTCTTGATTTTGAAGATGAAGATAATGAAGATGATCAAAAGGAAAAGGAAATTGTTCTAGACTTTTCAATCCATGACTCCAATGCACTTCATGTGTAGTATTCTAGGTAAGGAAACAAAAACTTGTAGCCTTATGCATACTGTCTCTATCTCTAGTATTATGTATTTTATACTGTTTTTCAGAATTCAATATGCATGTGAGTTGTTGGTGTGTTAGATTACTAAGTTGGAAAATAGTAATGCATATAGAGGTCCCTTCTTCAAACTCAAGAAAAATGTGAGTTGTTGGTGTGTTGGAATTTGTTTCATGTAATATGTATCCACTGTACCCACCACAACTTTTGGTTTTGCATTTAAAACTTGATGATGACATGGAATGAAAGTATAAATAAAAAGCAAGTGAATGTGGGCCATTGGTTTCTTTAATAAGAAAAATTATGTGGGCATTGCTTCACGTGCAAAACTTGGCAAAACTATATAACTCATGAATATGGACATTAAAGAGGTTCCTCTGTTTAAAACAGAACCACATAATGTGAGAAAATCTGTTAGGTGTGAAAATTTGGAGCAGCATCGGTTTCCTTATGATGTTGCTGAAATTACGCATAGATGATTTTGGTGTATCATGTTAGGGAAATATTGTTCTTGTTTTATCATGCTTTTTGCAGTCATTTAGCAGCTGTCAAATTTTGAATTTAATGCTTTTCCTTTTATAAACCATTAAGCAATGTAGGGGAAGGTTTTGTTTTTTGCAGTTCGTGTAGGACACCATCTATTTTGAGAACTACACATGTTAGAAGAGTGGCAAAGGGAGATAAAGCAATTGGAGGATGACAAGATTGAAACAATCATGTTATGAACCAAATTTTCTGAATTAGCATGACAAAGATGTGTACTATTTTCATTTATGTTTTGTTGAATACCATGATAGAAATTTCCTAGTATGAGCCTTGTTAGTGAGCATGATGGAGACACATTGGTACTTGATTTTATTGTAATTATGATCTCATACATTACTTAAAAAACTATTTAAATATTTAAGTATTTAAAAATTAAAAAATAAATAAAATTTTAATTTTTTATGTGGGTTGGTGAGCCAACCCACTTAACCCACCAACCCGGGATGGGTTGAGCCGGGTTGTAAAAAATCTGGCTCACCTTAAAGTGAACCGGGTTAGGCTCACTCGTTTTCTGACTCGGCCCGTGGTGAGCCAACCCGTGTGAGTTGGTTGGCTCACTTTGACATGTCTAATCCTGCATTTGCATTGAATATGAAATAAGTCTGCTTTTATTTTGTTGCTATGAATTGAATCTAGAAATTCGGCCATGCTTACTAAGTTACATTCAAGTTCTACCTCATATTTGCATTTAAAGCATTCCATGCACCATGTTGTCATGTTTCAGTAGTTGATAGAGGTTCTGGTTTTGGGGGTTTTGCTTTATGCTGCAAGCTTTGTAGAAATTGTTTGGGTATGGCAGGTGTTGGCGCTATATTATCTTGTTGATTTCCTTGCTACCATATTTACTCAAGCAAACTGCACCCTGCATGAACTCATTGTTGCATGCACTATGTTGTCATCTCATTCACGTATGTTCTGCTGCTAAATCTGCTGCCAAATGGTGTTCATTTCATCTTCCACTTGCATTGTACATATTGCTTCATTTCTAGTTGCATTCTAGACTCTTTGAATTTGCATTCTGCAGGCCCATGCATGGAACATTGCTATTATGAGTAATTTCTTTTGCTACCAATTGTTTTGTTCAGGCACTCATCTTATTCCAAAAAATCTATTCTAGTTTTAGTAAATTAGTTGCACCTGGAAATTGATGTGTTTTGTGTTGATGTTTTCAAATCCAAAATTATGCATACATCATCCATACCACATCTGCATTGCAATTTGAAATTGATTTGAATTGATTATTGTTGTTGGCACTGTCCAAATCTGTTGTTGCAATCTAGTTTCATACAAATTTTGTGGTTGGTTTCATTTGCATTTTAGCTGTTCAAAATTTTGCACATTTTAACTAATGCAGTGCATATTTCATTCCAGCTTAGCATTGTACTTGCACTTCACATTTGTATCCAGTTATATTACTGCTGCAATGCATGATTTTTCTGTTGCCATATGAGATCTGGTTTTTAATGCTAAGTTTGGCCTGTAGTAGAAATCCTTCACTCTAATTCTGCATAGATTTTATCATGGCAGGTCTGCATACGCATGTTTCATTCATTTCACCATTCCCATTCAAATTCCATATCATATTCTGCATTTAGTTTCATTAATGCACATCATACCATAAGTTAGTTTTCATCATGCATTAATTTAGTTTTAATTGAATAAAATATGCACAATTTTCTTTTCTTAGTTTCTTTGTTTAATTTTCTTTTTCCCCTATTTGTTTAGTCTTATTTTCTTTTAAGCAAGATTTAATTATGTAAGCTATACTTAATACGCACTATTCTCTTATATTTGATCTCAAGTCAATTTTTCTATACTTCATTAGGGGGAATTATTTGGATTTTGTTTAACTCTAAAAAACGACCTATGAAAAAGTGAGTTAATAGTAAAGGTGATGAAAATGTTCATGGTGAGGATTATGATGATTATATAGAAGGAAGTATGGTTTCTTCAATTTTTATTTCAAAATAAAAAATATTTTGAAACTGGATAAGTTCAAATAAAAGAAGGATTCTCGATATTCTTATCTTATTTGATTCATTTTTTTACTTTTATTCATATGTCTTTATTTTCATTTTTATCGTATTATGTATAAAATGCAATAAAATTGAAAATTATAATGAAAAAAAATAACTTATTACTTTTTTGGTCCCTTTATTTGTCAAGTAATATCAGTTTGGTCCTCAAATTTTTTGTTGTCTCAATTTGGTCCTCATTTTCTTAAAAATAATTCAATTTAGTCCTTACCGTTAGTTTGACCAGACAATGTTAAAGTCAACACCATGTGTCAATTTCTGATTTTTTGAATTTTTTTAATTTTTTACACGTGTCATTTCACAATTGTGCCACGTGTCAAAATGACTCAATTTGGTCCCTATATTTGTTTTTAGTTTCAAGTTAGTCCCAATTATTGTAAATTAACGTCTTATGGTGATATTCTTACTAAACTTAATGTTTTTATTAAATATTTCTATAAATATTTTAAATTAACTTTAAATTCTATACAAAACATTAGACTTTGATTTTGTTTTGAACTTGAAATTTAATTCCAAAACTTATGTGTGACAAGTTATTTAATTTTTAATCTTCAATAAGTTTGTATAATATGATACACTTGATGCCTTTATATATGATGACAAAATTGTTAATTTTTGAAATTAAGTTTGGGGTTTAACTTTGTTTAATAATAAAACTAAAAATAAACTTGTTTAAAAATATTTCTACCAATATTTAATAAAAATGTCAATTTTATTAAGAATATCATCATAAGTTGTATACAAAAATTAAATTGAATGTCAATTTAAGGAGGGACAATATTGCTTCATTTTTACAAAATTGGGACTAAATTGAACTAAAAACAAATATAAGGACTAAATTGAGTCATTTTGACATGTGGCACAACTGTGAAGTGACAGTGCAAAAAATTAAAAAAAATTTAAAAATTTTAAAAATTAAAAAAAAAATTAAAAAAATCAGAAATTAACACGTGGCGTTGACTTTAACACCGTCTGATCAAAATTAACGGCAATGACCAAATTGAATCATTTTTAAGAAAATGAAGACCAAATTGAGACAACAAAAAATTTGAGTACCAAACTAATATTACTTGACAAATAAAAAGACCAAAAGAGTAATTTAACTTTTTCTTAAAGAACAAATTAGGGACTTATTTGAATAAAACACAAATAATCATAATTAAACACAATCCACGTAATGTGAACAATGTTATCCTATACATTCTATCATTATTAATTTAAACGACATCAACGAAAATGACGAAATTGAACATAATTTAACAAAAAAAAGAAGAGGTATTAAACTAAACAAACTAGAAAAAAAAATTAAACCTTTTGTTTTATCTTGAAGTTGTGTAAGATTTTGACAAAACTTTATCTAAATATTTTTTATATTAATTCAATGTAATTATTTATACTAGAAACACATGTGCATAGCGCATGAGTATATACAATTTTTTCTTATTTTAAAAATAAATATAAATATTTTTTTAAATTTTATTATAAATATTTATTTACTTATTTTGTAGATAATTTCTTGTTAAAAAAACCTTTTTTTGGTCTAAAAATAATTAATTGAAAAGAAGAATTAAAAAATGAAACAGTTAAATCATCTAACGCTATTTAAAAGGTAAAAATGATAAAATAATTATTTTAATTTAAGAAAAAAAAATATTTATTAAAGTATAGAATTGAGAACATAAATATGGACACTAAAATAGGATACATATAGATATAGATATAGTATTTCTAAGTATTTATTGATAATATTTATTATGCATTTATTATCTCTCACATAGTTAATTATATACTCCATCTCACTACAAAACATTGAAAGAAAAAAATAATTATAGTTGTTCTGAGTCTTTTCCTTATTACAAAAATCAAAAGTTATACTTTTATGTTTCCAGCAAAAGTGTTCAACTTCAGCGTCACAAAATCCCCCATTAATTCCATTTTCTTCTGGACAATGGTATTTTGTAGTGACATCACGTCAATCTTAAAATTTCGATATTTTAATAGTTTTATTTTGAAGATATTTAACATTTTCTTTTACTAATTAAGCTAGTAGGTAAACAACACAATCAACACGATTGGCTAATTCGACAAGTCATATATGTCGGGAAAAACACAAAATCCTAATTCACACTCTGCTGCTCAAGGAGAGAAACAAGTTTTGGTTTCTTTGGGGGTTTTCTTGATATTTGGGAGGGACTGTGATAAACAGATCCTAATATGTTATTTTTATTCCACATTTTCAAACAATTTCCCAAAGTTTTAAAGATGTTTTACCAACTCTAGCATTGGCCAAAATAAACATGATTAACTTATCATTGTTGCACATTCATCTTGATTAGTGCGCAACTGGAATTTATCGTAGATTGTATTCATTCCAAATTATAATTAATTTATTTTATCTTGTGGCACATGACTTGCTATTTGCATTTATTCCAATATATGATTGGTCACATGCTGTCCCTTCGGTGTATGTAAGAAGTATATATTTTTTATTCTAATATTTTTTAATGTATTTGAGGATGAACTTGTAAAATAATTATATAAAACCAAGAAAAACAAATAATTATAGAAGAGTATTAAAAACACAAATATCTAACTATAGTATTATGTATCAACACTATTAATTCACAAGTTAAATAATTACAGTGATAATTAAGTTAATATATGTTGGATATAAAAAAATTTAAATTTTATTTTTGAATGTACCAATTTCCAAATAGACCAGTTTTAGAGTTAAAAAAGTTATTTGTAAAATATTAAAAAAGATGTTTGTTAAAGAGGACACTAACTAATAACAATGTTTATAATCTGATATAAAAATAGGTACAATTATTTGATGTGAAAGTATAGAAACTATATAAACACAACAACCCCATTGTGGCATGCATACCCAGTTCATTAATAACATTTTAGTTCACCATTGATATCCCTTCCTGCGATGATAACTCCCTCTGAAACACAGCAGAAAAGCGTCCTAGATGCCTGGGACTACAAAGGTCAACCAGCCCAGAGGTCCAAAACTGGTGGTTGGGTTGCTGCCGCCATGATTTTAGGTCTCCAATACCTTTAGAACTTAATCTTGATGATTATTTTTGTTAAATGAAATCCACTCTTAACCATTTATTAAAATTATTTATGATTAAGATTTACTTTCTCAAGCTATAATAGATCTTCAGTATGGGAAGAAAAAGGTACAGTCTTGGTATTGACATAGGTTGTCTGTTTCCTTTTGTTGCTGTTGGTTTATTTCAGGAGTGGAAGCAAGTGAGAGGTTAACGACAATGGGCGTTGCCGTGAATTTGGTGACATATTTAACTGGTACCATGCATTTGGGCAGTGCGAATTCTGCAAACACAGTCACCAACTTCATGGGGACCTCTTTCATGCTCTGTTTATTCGGTGGTTTTGTAGCTGACACTTTTATCGGCAGGTTTGTGACCACTGATTCACTTGTCTAACACAGCAAAAACAAACACTCAATTATTTTATTCCAATAAACTTTCTTACTGTGCTCTTTCTAATATTATATACAACACTTATTATGAAGAGTTGCTAGATTTTTCATTGGCTTCACTCTCTCATTCACAGATACCTCACTATTGCCATCTTCGCAGCGGTTCAAGCAACTGTAAGACATTATGTGCTGCGTTTAAAACTTCATTTAGTTTGAATAATCTCTCAGAGAAGGGAGCATAAATCATTTTTCTTTTCTTGGTTAATTTCATTTTTGGATCTTTACAAGAGTTGTTTACAGGGTGTTACAATATTGACAATATCAACCGTAATCCCAAGCCTGCATCCTCCAAAATGTGTAAGATCTGCTACGAGACGTTGCGAGGCTGCAAGCAACATGCAGCTATTGGTGCTCTACCTTGCTCTTTACACTACATCCCTTGGCATTGGTGGTTTGAAATCGAGTGTGTCAGGGTTTGGCACGGATCAGTTCGATGAATCAGACAAAGGGGAGAAAAATCAGATGATAAAATTCTTCAACTGGTTCGTGTTCTTTATAAGTCTGGGGACTCTCACAGCAGTTACAGTTCTTGTGTACATTCAGGATCACATAGGGAGGTATTGGGGTTATGGGATAAGTGTTTGTGCTATTCTGGTGGCACTTACGGTGTTCTTGTCTGGAACAAGAAGGTACCGGTTCAAGAAACTGGTGGGGAGTCCCCTGACGCAGATTGCGATGGTGTTGGTGGCAGCTTGGAGGAAGAGGCACATGGAATTGCCCTCTGATGCGTCTTTGTTGTTCAACTTGGATGATGTTGCAGATGAAACTCTCAGAAAGCAGAAGCAGATGTTGCCCCATAGCAAACAGTTCAGGTAAATTTAAGATTTAAGATTATGTCTTCCTTATACTCTTCAAACATTTAAGATTAAATTATACTTACATTCCATCACTTCTTAAATCATACTCATACTTTCTCTCTTTTTACCCTTATATATGTAAATTTAAATCTTAAGATAATTATGACAGTGTTTCTAAATAATAAGCAATAATAATTATGAAAATTTTGTAAAAATTAAAACCAGAGTCTAATTTACATTATATTATTTTACTTTAAAAATGAACTAAATCTTCTTTTAAGATACCCTATTCTCGTAAACAAAGTTTAATTAGGCTATTTAAATAATCTCAAATGATATGTATGTATAATAGTAAAGGATAATCAAGTTTATTTTTAGTTTTCAATTTCTTTAAAATTAGAACTATATTTTTAAGACAAATTTTATGAAATAATAAAGATGTGTTGAAAAAGCAATCGCAAGCAACTGTACCGAACAACTATTAGGATCAAGATTCATTCACAATAGATGAACTTTAATAAAGAAATATTCATATACCTAAATTATAAATATTACTTGTGTATATTATTGGCATTATTATTACTGGTTTTTTATCCTTTTAGTTCATATTTTTAATGTTCACTGTTACATATACAGAATGGATCTTCTGCTGGACTCATGAGGAGATACTGTATATCCTCTTCCTATATATAAAGGGTTTTGTGTATCTTATTTAAGATAAAAGTTAAAAGATTATGATTTAGGATACCTCAAAACTTTTAGAAGGTCTTTGTCGTCTGATGTAGAAATGTGCATAAATAATTGAGATTATAGTTGAATCACCTTGATTGAGGACTATAGTACTGGGTAGAATTTAGTGGTGGAATGACCACCACGACATTATCTTTGAATGTAGGGTCCCACGATTCTTAACAGTGGCAATTCACCTTTAAAATAAGTGCTAAAATGTCTATCTTGGAGTCTTCATTATTTGAACCAAAAGTGTGTCTGAAATGGACAACAAAGCTTAGTTCTCGGTTCCTCTGCTCACTGCTTTGGTCACATTCATCCACAAGCTCAAATTAAATAACACCGAATATATATATATATAGATATACTAACACAGTGTCATCTTCGTTATACTTATTAATCGAATCAATAGTGTTGAGTTAGACATGTCACGTGTGTGATTTCCTATTCAGGTAGATGTCTCTCATATAATTTTATCACTTTGTAATTTCAGTCACAATTTGACAAAGTATACACTGTTCAGAACTTGTTTTATTCCTCTTGTGGTTGTCTTTGTAGATAGGAAAGAAACCATCCATAAGTGTAGTGAGACGTGAATAAAAGTAAAAGATTTGGTGATGGAAATAATGTTTATACAGTGGCAGGTCTGGTATCAGTAGCTTTTGTTTTCCTGTGATATCTAAAAGTGAGGATGAGAGGTATCACGTGCTGGCAAAGGCCACAGCTAGCCAGCTACAATTGCCAATGCATATGCAAGGTCCTGTCTCATAGCGCATGTACCATCGCTGCCCCCATTTTGTCCTGCTTCATATCACTTTCTCTTTATTATCTCCCTATTTCCATGTGCCATTTGTCTCTTTTCTCTCTTTCACTGACTAACACCCTATATTATTGCTCCTTATCATTCTATTCTATGCGTGATCATCCATTACTGCACTACTTTGCATACAATAACTACTCATACTATAACCCTTTGGCTACCTATACCTCTAGGGTTTTAACCACTACATGCACTCTCCATTATTAATCTCCTTTTGACTACCTACTGTTCACATTATGTAGCAACACCAATTAATATTTCAGATGCTTCTACCACAATTATTATCATTACAGAATGAATTATTTTGGTATTTGAATGATGTGAGTAGGTTCTTGGACAAGGCAGCAATCAAGGACCCAAAAACAGACAGCCAAGAAATCACCATGGAGAGGAAGTGGTATCTCTCAACCCTAACGGACGTTGAAGAAGTTAAAATGGTGCAGAGAATGCTACCCGTGTGGGCCACCACCATCATGTTTTGGACCATCTACGCCCAAATGACCACGTTCTCGGTATCACAGGCCACCACCATGGACCGGCACATCGGAAACTCCTTCCAAATTCCCGCGGCATCACTCACAGTTTTCTTCGTGGCAAGCATTCTCCTCACAGTCCCAATCTACGACCGCGTCATTGCTCCCATAGCCAAAAGAGTAACTAAAAACCCACAAGGGCTAACCCCTTTGCAACGCATGGGCGTAGGGTTGGTGCTTTCGATCTTTGCCATGGTGGCTGCAGCACTGACTGAAATAAAGCGGCTGAGAGTGGCAAGTGCCCACGGTTTAACACACAAACACAATGCTGTGGTTCCCATCAGCGTGTTCTGGTTGGTACCACAGTTCTTCTTTGTGGGGTCGGGAGAGGCCTTTACATACATAGGGCAGCTAGATTTTTTCCTGAGGGAGTGTCCGAAGGGGATGAAGACGATGAGCACAGGATTGTTCTTGAGCACGTTGTCTTTAGGGTTTTTTCTTAGTTCCTTGTTGGTGACTTTGGTGCACAAGGCCACGCGTCACCGTGAACCATGGCTTGCGGACAACCTTAATGAAGGGAAACTGCACCATTTCTACTGGTTACTGGCTGTGCTGAGTGGTGTGAATTTGGTGGTGTACTTGTTTTGTGCAAAGGGCTATGTTTACAAGGACAAGAGGCTCGCCGAAGCAGGCATAGAGTTGGAGGAAGCAGGCACTGTTTCCCATGCTTAGCTTTGAGTTTAAGTTTAACTTCTTAATAGGCTTGCTATACAATACACTAAGCAAAATTTTAAATCAACTAATCAAATGCTAAACATGCCGTATCCATGTCACTGCTTCAAAAATTCAATAAAAAGAGGGAGAGGTGTTTAATATGTATATATATAATTTTAATTTATATGAAGTTACTGAATAACATTATTTAACGTTTGGATAAAAATTATAACATTTATAGCATATTCTCGTTGTTTACCAACCAAAAAACGAAACCAAAATTACTATAGAAATGCATAAAATTATTTCCAAAATATGTTCAATAAAGAAAAAACTAGTTTTTAGAAGGAAAATTATCTTTTTTTTTTGACAAACAATTTTTGATAAATTTGACAAAGTTTCTATAAATAGAATTAAATTAGAGTAATTTTTTATTTTTTTAACTCAAATAAAGTAATAAAGTATCATTTTTTATCCAAATTAATAGTTTGTTAAAGTTTGTAAAAAAAAGTTAACCTGTCATTTTCCTTTTTAGAAATTGAGATATGAGG
>Ga0099823_1003145_pt1 | contig 15456 bp, 6 predicted proteins | sample CowpearedBW_FD_76831 | JGI IMG/M metagenome (GOLD analysis project Ga0099823, IMG submission 76831) | Root nodule microbial communities of legume samples collected from California, USA - Cow pea red BW | ecosystem: Host-associated > Plants > Roots > Nodule | place: USA: California | collected...
AATTATAATTAAATTTGACATAATAAAATATACTATTACTTCTAATTTTAATTAAATTTAACTTAATAAAATATAAATTAAATTTTAATTTTAATTTTTTGCGGGTAACAGGTACCCGCGGGTACGGATAATATGATACCCATACCCGACCCGTTAGCGGGTATTAAAATACCCGCTATCCGTTACCCGTGGGTAATAAATACCCGCGGATAGTAACTATCCGTTGCGAATTTTATCCGCAGATATTCACGGACACAAATACTTTTGTCATCCCTAAACTGGAGTTTGATATTCATTAATATGGGTTATATTTTCCATTACAAGCCGAAATATTTCATATCAAAACTAAAAAAACTGAATTATTTATATAAAGATGATTGATTTTGATAATTGTTAGGTATTATTTTTTAGTGTAGACATTTCACCATGATTTTATCTTTATTAATATAAATTATTTTATTAATTTTATCTTTTAAATTTTATTTCTTATAAATTTATTAACATTTTAAATTTAATAATAACTAAAATAATTAATTTTTATTTTTTTATAATAATAAGCTAAAAATGGACGCACACGAATTTCTACTAATTTTTAAAAAGACATGTTATGACAATTTTATATAATAAAATTCAAAGCTTTACATTTTAGTAAATAATTGTTACGATATTTTTTTTTTTATGGATTAAAGTATTTTTTCTTTTTTTAAAATTAGTTCCAATCTTCAACTAATATAATTTCTCATTTTTTGAAATATATAAATTTAATTTTTTATACCAAAATTTTGTTTTAATTTACTATCAATATAAAAAAACTAAAATATTACAATAAGTTATATTTAAAACATCAAATAACTTAATTAAATTTGATTAAAATAACAAAATTTAATTCACATATTTAGTATTTAAAGAACTAAATAACTAAATTAGTTAAAAAATTTCAATAAAAAATAATTTCAATTTTCACTAAAGAATGAATGATGAGAAAAAAAACATCTTTAACCATTTTTTATTTATAATATATAATTATTATAAATACTCATTTACAAGGTATAATAATTATAATAAAATAAAGACATAACAATTCAAAACAAGTTAGAAAAACACGTGAAATTATCAAATTTAATCTTTTAACTTATATTTGGAGTGAAATTTAAGAATCAAATCAATTTAAACTATTTATTACATTTGAATAAAACATTATATGTTAAGACATTTTCTGTAAGGAAAGAGAATGAGCACCGAACAAGCGTGCTCCCTTTCCTAGGAAATTCCTATCATAAATATTGAAGATAACATTTTGTAAGGATGTTTGGAATGGGGAGTGATCTGGTTTCAAGTAACAATACCCAAACAATACCAATTGAACAAAATCTTATTTCACCAAACAACAAAAACAAGAAAGGGATATATAGCATGAAGAAAAGGCCTTTGTCTGCCGATACAAAGGAAAGCATATATAGGCCAAAAGAAGTCACAGAGCATTAGTAGATGACACGAGTCAATAAGTGAAGAACCCCATTCTTTGTCTGATCATCACACAAAACAATTACAAATTCAACTAGTATTGGATAAAGACCACTAAAATACCACTCAAACGCAAAGGTTGTATAAATCACAAATCATAATAAAATACACTGGAACAAGCAAAGGTTGTCAAAAGGTGCAGTAGAATTTATTCCACAACTTGGAAAATTGAGAGTTTGGGACCATAACTACCCAAGTTGACCATCCATCCCTCCCACAAACTAGGATATTTCCATATGAGTAACTAAGGTTTAAGGGGTGCTCCCACCAGAAAGCGTACTATTTATATAATCATTTAGTTGGCACGGCTTTTGAACACATCAAGATCCATCTCAGAAGGATCGGTTGCTTGCAACTCTATTTGAATGCCATCCAGCTCCCTTTTGAATTTGTCTTTGGAGCTTGCATAAATCATCTTGCTCCTCACCCTTGATGTATCAGGAGACCTACCAACACAAAGTATCAAAATCAATGCAGATAGAAACACAGTACGGAAAACCATATCTATATTTAAAACCAACAATTACCACGCAATGAAAAAAATTCTGCTTTTAGGGACATTCCCTTCAGTCATAAACTCAAAATCATAAACAGCATAGCGGCACTCGTCAGCAGGAAGGCATTTAGCGAACTCTTCATAGCCTTCCTTTGGCTCACCAAGCTTCTCCACAATGACTTGCTTCTGCTGCTCCTCAATCTTAAAAACTATGAAACGGTGCGTCCTCTTCGCCTTGAGCTCCATAAACCTTAACTTGCAGTCATCATGGACTGCCATACCTGATGCTGAGTTTGCCTATTGAATTGCAGTTGCAGACACACACAATGGTCATCAACCCCGAGTAATTGAACAAAAATTATTTTATTAATTTTTTTCGATTTAAATTGTTACTCCAAGAAAGAACGAAACAAATGAGTCAAGTTGACACGTATCGAAAATAAAGGTAAAAATGGTTACAAAATAGAGAGTCAATTCAGATATTAAGAACAATGAAATGCAATAGAAATATACAATGAACAAAACAAAAGAGATAAATAACACTTGTACAAACACAGTATAGTCCAAATCAAGGAGCTAGAAGCAAACAACGATTAGTGCCAAAGGATAAAACATCAGTAAAAAAGCCGTGTTATGTTTGTCGTGTCATCTTCAATACAAAAATAAATCATATTCATTCATTAATGAATCTTATAAAAGAACCGTGACATGCTAAATCTAATAACAGCGTAAGAATAATGTAAAAAGGAATAAGAATATATGTTAAAAAAAGAATATATACTTTAATTGAAAAAATTCCTCAGCGCATAGAAGAAGTTAAATCCACCGCATAAAATATAAATAAATAAAATCAAACCCATGCATCAGATCCCAAAACCGATTGTACCGCAGATCAAACACATCACACATCATAAGCTGTTTAAATTGTGATTCGTATTAAAATTATGACAGTAAGCTATCAATTTGGGAAAAGAAAAAGACTCAACCGAAACACCGAAATCAGATCTGAACACGACACGATTTTATATTTTTGAACAAAAAAACACAAAAAAAGAAGACATCGTTTAAGCGCCAAGGTCAGATCAAATAGGAATCCAGCTCAGAAAATTCAACGCCACATAAATAAAAAAAAAAAAAGAAGCGGAAACTGGCGGATTTAGTTGTCGATGTGTGAGAACAAATCGGCAATCGAAACGGAGAAAAGATAAAGAAAAAATTAGAAAAACTGACCATGGAGATGACGATGGTTTTGCGGTCGTTGGAGAGAGCGACGGTGGAGGAGAGGATATAGGGGCGCGTGAGAGAGAGAGAGAGCGTGTGCGTGTGTTTCTCTCACTGATCGAGGGTTGGGAGAGAAAGGGGGAATGAGAACTGTGGTGTGGTGGACGTCACAAAATTATTAATATCCGCAGCGTGTGCCTTTTCTTTTCGTTGGCCCAATGGGCCTCATTGGGTCTTGCGGGCCTAATTCTATGGCTGTGGTCTATCAGATGCGTTTATTTGTCCCGTAAATTTCACGGTCTTTCCGACCAAATGTGTCGTCTCCTGACCTGGTTCCACCTAACATCCCATCTTTCCACCTCCCAAATTCTACCAAACATAATAATCTCCTCCTCCCAATCCATTATTAGATTAATCAACTCAATCATATTCATCTATACAAATTTGCCTTCTCTTTATGCTTTTTCCAGCTTTAACATTCATTCTAGGAATTTATCCCTTTTAACAATTTTTTTTTTACAAACACTGTTCTCAAGATGTGTAAAATATTTGTACATGGGTATGAAATAAGAGTTTACCATTTTACAACATAAAAACTAATTCAACTGAAATTCTTACTGTTTCATGTATTAAGCAAGCATTCAAATATTTAGATTGCGTGATAATTTGTCTCTTACTGATTTGTTTAATCTACCCAATTTGTATAAAGAATAAAGAATATAATCTACACAAGTTGTTATTCTTACATTAAATAGAATATATTTTATATAAAAAAAAGTGAAGATGATTCAAGTAACTATCGCTTAATTGACAGTTTCTTCGACACAATGCCCAAGCCTGTAGCAGTTGTTTCACCGGAAAAGTAAAGCTTTGGTTGTTCCCAGTAGGGTCGGATAATTACCTCAAATTAACTCAAGACTCTGAGAGATGGACAAGTTAAACATCACACAAGTTTATGTGCACGAGTATGTAAGCATTATTACATTCTGTTTTATTTTTAATGACATTTGTTTATGTTGTAATGACGACGGATTCATTGCATGTGAACTGAGTTTTATTTATTTTGATAAATATGTCGAAATTATTGTGGCAGTGATGTTATTATATGATGCTTTATAAATTTCATGTCAGTTTCAGATCTTAAATATAGTTGATGTGTAGGAGACAAGTATAGGTGCATGAAAAAGCAGGCAGAGACAGCTCGTCAACAATTATGGCTTGCTCATGCTGAAAGGTGTGGCGGGACTAAAATAACTAGAGATAATTTTTTAATTCATTATAACAGATCAACAAATAATCCTCTTCTAAACACAAGGTATTATAGGCTTTTTGAACTATCAAGATTGCAAATACTTTTACTTTTGTCATCTTTAAGCAATTAAGAGGGTGCTGAAGTTGTGTTGTGAGGGTATAGGATCTCTCTCTCTCTAAATGTAAATAAATAAACACTGACAACATGAGAATATTGCTTACAAATGCATCATAGTTCATCATGTATTCTTTGTTCTAAAGGAGCCTCTATATTATGAACATGATCCACTCTGACTTGATGCGGATTCACGTTCTCTGCAACAGCTTGGGGTCTTAGGTCTGCGTGTCCCACAACACCAGCTTTTATGGCCTCAGTGATCTTTCTCTGCAACGTAAGTAGTCCAATCCGCTTGGAAACAACATAAAGAACAGCGAGGGAGAATAAGAAAAAGCCAATCCCAAGAATCAACCTATTCAAATAGTTAACTGTTAGCAATAACATTCAGGAACAACAAATGGGGTGGATACTAAAATAAACTTTGTTTCCATACCTGTCCATGACATCTTGACGTTGCATTATGGAGAGGAGATTTCGTGTTCTCATCAACAAAGAGCGGTGCCCTTTATATTCACTTTCAGCCTTTTTTAACACTCCAGTTGATTCATCTACATATCAAAACGATTTTTCGAAACAAATATCCAGAACAACCTTATTATTTCACTCTCCCATAATCATATTAGTGGAAACAATTTCAGCATCTCAGTTCATCAAAACAATATCATTGAAATTAAGTTTTTAACAAGAACTCCAGCACAACCAGAGAACAAAGAAGCATCTTTACATAATAAATACGTCACAGGGAAGGAAAGAGAATCAGCAAATGCTAAAATTGCACAAAGTCAGATTCCAAGAAGAGAAAGCTATAATGCAGAATATAAACTATTCTGCGCATAAGGAGCTATATACAATTCAAATTTCAAACCTGTAAAATATGTCATTGTTATTTGGCAGCATAAAATCAGATGGACTTATCAATCAGTGGTCATAACTGACTAAAAAAATTGGCTCCAAGTATTAAAAAAATTGAACCAGATAGGTTTGCCAAACACACTGTTCTCTACCAAGTACTTAACAATGTCCCCTAGGAACTGTTAACAGATTAATATACAAGTGTGTAGAGTTACTAATGTTATCGTTATTGTAGCCCTATACAATATCCTCAAACAACAATCAAACACAATCTATGTCAAATCATACAAAAAGCTCAAGCCTATTTGTGAATCAGGTGGGATTGTTAAAAAGGAAGGTGAAGGAAAGTAAAGGTTATTAGCAATTTTTGTGTACTTTTAATAATGATAAAAAAAGTATCCCTCGTATTCCCTTCAAGCCTCCATTTTGAGCTGGTCAAAATTTGGGATACAACTTAAATGTTCGACCTCTCTTTTCTTAAATCCGAGGAAAAGGAACGATGTCTCTTATCCTTTCATTCTAACTCTTTACGTTCCACTAATTATTATCCTCCAAAGGTGTGTCTTACCTTGTGAATTTAAAAAACAATTAATTATCCTCATCAAACTGGCATGCCTAGAGAAACTGACCATTTAACTTCACATTTGTAAATCCAAACTATAGTACCTTTAAGCTTCAGTTAACACAGTAATGGCATCACAGCATACTTTGCTTTATGGCTCAAAATTTGAGGCTGATTGAGTACACTTTCAACATATAAATGCTCCAAATTATCAATTCTAACCAACAAACGATCAAGGAAACATAATAAATCTTTAACAAGTTCCACCTAATAGATGATGTCATAGAAATTGAACAGGCCACCGAGATTTTTCAACTTTATTTTCTTCAATATTCAGTTTCATAAGCTTTTTTTCAAGGATATGTAACTTGGTCTGTGGTTAGAAGGATTCGATTCTTAGAAAATTCCAGAAAAGAGAGAAGTGGGACAAACATATACTCGAGGGGAAAGGCGGTTATGCTAAATGAAAATTGATTGGGGCCCAAAAGTAATTCAAGATGGGGAGGAGGTAACAAAGACTGTTTTTCTGGTCCATATCAGTGTCACCACAGTGCTCTGTTCACATTATATTAAATCCAAGACGCTAAGCATAATCTTGATTTTCATCAAATCTTTCAATTTATTAACAAATATTTTATTTTCACTACACTAAATTCACTAGTAGTGGTAGAAAAAGAATGTGAAAAATTCATAGGAATAATTAATCCCATCAATTTCTTATAAAGCTTTCAAATCTAGATAACCTGAGAAGGTCTTGAATATTTTGGGGTGGACACGAAGATTCATTTCAAAAGAAAAGAAGGCTTTAAAATCATGACATGGAGCAGTCTGGAGCTATAAACATAACAGCCGCCAGCTAATTTGAAACTCATTGGCTGCAACCTTCTTGCTTCCAGTCCAACTGGCTGATTTTGGCCAGCTTAAAATTCTTTTAAACATTTTTATCGGTCCTCAGATAAATCACCCAAGAAGATAACATGATTTAAAACCATTGGAAACTTAAAGAACAAGTGGAGAAATAAAAAAAGCCGTCATCAACATAAACAGGGAGAAAGGGAGGAAAAAGTACATACCAATAGTCATAAGTGTGGTTGTGTTTCTTTCAACCTCCTAATCAAGGCAGAAGAGATATGATGAATATGATAATCAGCATACTAAAAAGGGTCAAATTTTACAGAGGACTATAGAGAACAATTAAACCATAAATTTAGCGAAGAAAGATACCTAACAACTAACCTGAACCATCAACTGACGGGTTCGACGAAGGCTTTCTGTGATGCTCTCTGCAGCAGATGTCATTCCAGCTTTTGTCCTGGAAGGTCACACCATTTAGAGAACAAAAATACTTCATCATGGCATCATGCCAACTGAATTTTGTATTGAAATGGCACTAAATAATAAATAAAAAAAATATGCAAAGAAAAATTTAATCCCAGCCAAATGAGACACCAAGAACATACTGTAAATTGCGCCTGCGAGCTGTTGACTCTTCTCCACCACCTAGAAGTAGTTCTCTCTGCACCATAAAGAAACAAAATAAGTCGCACAGCACAATGTAAAGAAACATAATTCACACAAGTCCATGATCTCAATACGACATGTTTGCGGTCAAGACAGAATCTGTTTCAACAAATTTATCTGTAAACACTTTTTACGAGAAAAAAATTCAAAAGAAAGAACAATGAAATAAGTTTTTGTATTAGTTAGACATAAATTATGTAGAAGTTAATAATATCTTTTAGATAAGTTAATGTTTTAAACTGGCTTATTCATAAGCTAAAACTAATTTTTAACTCAAAAAAAAAAATCATTTCATTTTTTTTTCTTATTTTCCTTGTTTACGTATATTTGCGGAGAAGTTTATATAAATAGCTCCATAATCTTCAAAAACGGTAACTAATGGAGAATTTTATCCAAATCTTCTACAACAGTAAATTGCGAAGAAGATTATCCAAGTAGTTCAATAATACTCTACAACAGAAGTATAAATTCAGCAGGGTGGTTATCGATAAGACTAGAATACGTTCCAAATAACATCACAAAAAGTAAATAGGAAAAGAAAGTAAGTAATTGCCTCCTCCTGAGCACTTTTCCTCAAGTTAGCCTTTGCTTGCAAATTCGCATTCCTCAGATTCAGCCGCAAACTGTTCAATTTAAAAAAAAAAAAACACTATCAACAGAAATTGAAAATAACAAACTCACAATCCACCACCACTACTTCAAATCAATGCACTATTCAATCAATTCAATAGCCAACGAACAAACAAACATGAATCTAATTTCCATTCCAGGGAAGAGTGTGGGTGGTACTTTTGAGTTAGGGTTTTCCAGGATTGAAGCAATGCGCGTGCAGATTTGACCTCCGGCGGGGAGGGCAACTGAGGAGCGAGAAGATCAAGAGTGAAGAGGAAGGAAGAGAGGAGTGACAAGCCATCCTGAGCGATCCCGTTCAACCTAGCGAGCGAATTTGTCTCCTCTTTCTCTCTTCTTGATTTTCCATACTCTGCTATTGCTTCGATGTGTTTCTGCGTTTTCTTGTACGTTTCGTCCCATTCCTTCTTCACCTTTTCCACCTCCTCCACCACCTTGTCAATCGTCGATTCTGATTCCTCCATCTTCTCGCAATCGTTTTCTGTTACTGTGTTCAACGCTGTTTTTGCTTCCCCTGTTTAATGGGATCTCTACAAAAATTTATGAGCACCACTAAGGAACTCAATTACTCAATTCTTTTGCTCTTCGTTACTCTGTTATTAACTCACGCTTTTTTTTTTTCAGAATTGATGTTGTTTGACGGTTGCTTCACTCGCAGTTCTTTCAAAATGAAATATACCTAAAATGCATAATTTTATACTGATTAAAGATGGTGGTTACATTTACTTAATTTTTATTTATATAAATAAAACAATATATTATCTTTAATTATATTTATTGAAAATAATATTCATATTTTAAGTTTATTTATTTTTTAGATTACTAAGTTCTAACTTCGTTTGAGAAACAAATATTTTCTTTACATAATAATATACGTTTGTATGAGTAACATTTTATTATATAAACACGTGTAATTAAAAAATTAACTTTGTTTGAACATAAAATCAAAAATTTACATTCGATAAACCTATTCCAAAATTAAAGCCATTTATAATTGAAAATTAATATGCACCAACTGAAAGAATATTAAGACGAACAATAACATGACTTTAATTTTATTATTCTCATATTTATTTTTTAACGTGATTTAGTATAAATATTTAATTAATATATCATTATATTTTTTTAAAAAAAAATCAATAATTCATAGTAAAATTTTTCTAATAGGATTATTAGGATTACATGAATGAAGTTCTACTACTTTCATTGTAACCACAGACCTAGAGATGCGTCATGGATTAGAGGAAAATCCATTTTTGAGATTTTTTATTTCAAATATTAAAGGTAATCAGACTATTTGGGATTTGTTCTGTGAGGGTTCGAGTCTTACGTACATATGAGAAACACAAACGGAGAAACAAAAGACATTAGTTCCTTTTTATCCCATAAGAGATTTCTAACTTGTATTTTTAACACAGTAATGAAAAATAAGAGAAGACAATGATGCATAAAATACTTGAGGATAGAATAAATCATAGATGTACAACTTAGAAGAAAACAACCTAACTTATCCAAGGTTATAACAGTTCTCCAGCCACAACGATTTGTGACATACACACTTAAAACAGCACTGATGAAATTGCTAATGGCGGGTATGCTAGATGCCATTCATATCAATATATCTTCTCCGGTTGTTTGTTTGTCAGCTTCTCTATTTCTTTCAGAGATTCAGAGATCATTTTTTTCTGCAGTTAAAATGATTGGAATTGTCAAGTTGGAGCTTTAGAAGTTCATCATGATACATAAATTGATGAAGAAAATTAATCATTTGATACCTCTTTTAATAATTAAATATTATATTTTCGGATGATGACTTTTTGGCCCATTATCTAGAGACAGAAATACTAGTACTAATTTGTCAATCTTCTTTCTCATAATAAAGTACCCAAAGCAGTCAAGTAATTCATCAAGCACTGCAATAATTACTGGAGTAGCAATTGGGGTTCTTCTGTTATGCTACTGTCTCGAAGCAATACTTTGGATCTTTAATTATTTACTCAGTTCCTGCACAGCCACATGGAATTCTGTGGATTTATATTAATTTACACAAAATGCAGGAAACTGCGATCCAAGTAAGAGCAACATAGCAGATCTCTTTTAAGGAAATTAAGAAATACACAAGCAACTTCTCACGAGCCAAGCATATTGGATCAGGGGTTTATGAAAAGGTCTTGAATGTTTATTGTCAACTTTAATGTACTGCTATGAATTATGAATAGATACATACATGACGGGTGAGAGCTATTCTTAAAAGAACAGCAAAGTTGAACCTTGCAACCATACATGACTGATCAACTTCTCACCCTATACTTAATTTCATAATAGTGCAAAAGTATGATTTAGACACGCCTGGCAGAAGCATTTTTATTTACAAAACAATAATAACTTTAATGGTTAACCTGAGTGAATTTCAATAATATACTATACGAGCTAAATATCCAGTTTGATACTCCACATACTATATTATGGAATATTTTGCATCCATCTTTCGGTCAGTACTCACAATTCAGTTTCCTAAGCATCATCCAAAGGACATTGACAAAGCACTACACTAAATCTGCTTCTGAAAGACAAATTAACTTACTTAAATCCAATTTACAGTGTTTCATTTCTTATAAATGTGATATTCAAATCTGTAAGTGGTTGCTTAATAAGATATGTCAAACTCATAACTCGGTATTTACTCTACCAAATAACTAATAACACGTATGCAGGTAAATGCAGAATTGCTTTGAGCAGGAGCAGAAGGCTGAAAGTAGCCTTGGTGCTGCCAGGGGTTTCGCTCATATTCGGGAACATGCTGATTCCCCAGTTATACACAGGGACATCAAGATCATGATATGCATGGTTTGTATATATACATCTTCTACGAATATTTACTATAACAGAAACAGCAAAATTACTAGTTGGAATATTGCAAATGCGTGGAGGTAGAATATGATTGATTGCAAGCTTTTGCAGAGTTGAAAAAAATACTTTTCATCTAATTTTTTCCTGAACTGAGAATCTTCACGAATTTATGTAAGTATCTAAGCTCTTCCCGTGCAACACACACCAAGACAAGGAAAACACATCGTCTGTCTGGGGCAAAATCTAGTTTCCAAAATATTTTGTATTGGAGAAAATCTCATTGAACTTTAGAGATGACTGATGAGTTCAATCTGTTAATGCAGGGCTACTTGGACCCAGATTATTATACTAGTCAGCAGTGGACCGAAAAGAGTAATGTCTATAGTTTTGGAGTGGTAATGCTGGAGCTAATTACTGAAAAAAAGCCATGAGAATGAGGAAAATACGTAGTGATGTGGTCAGGAATACAATAGATAAGACATAAAAGACTTGCATGGTCTTCACGAAATTATTGGTCGAGCCATCTGTTCAGGATCAACACTGGAGGGTTTTGAGAAGTTTGTGGACCTTGCAATGGAGTGTCTTAAAGAGTCAGGAGTCGACAGGCCCACAATGAGTAAACTGGTTAAAGAAATTAAAGACATGCTGTGATCTGTTGGTTAAAGAAATTAAAGACATCCAGTAATAGATTTCAGGAGGTAAGTATAATGAGTTCCCAACAGGACCACCCTTACAGCAATTAATCTTTTGGTCAAATGCAGAACATTTATATTCAAAAAGTCAGCCACTAATAAAATAGTTTAGTGCAAAGTAAATTAACTATTAAAATAGAGAATCTTCATGAAATAATCTGTATTTTCCACTAGAGATAAATTATATGACATTAGAATCACAATCAAGTCTTAACTAACAAGGGAACATAACAATAAGCAAAATTTGGTATTCAAGCAACCATACCATAATGAATATTAGTTTTAACAGCAACCAGAATAGAATAAGAGTTAAGAGCTTAAGTGACAACAGCAACGTCGAAAATCACAAAGGCGCTTAAGAGCTTCAAAAGGCTTCGTAGGCCAAAAATAGGGAATGGTGTGAGCATAGCAAAGGATGCTCGACAATTGTCAGCTCAAATTTTAGGGATAAGTCTCACATGCATCCCTCTTTTTTTCTTCTCATGTTACTGTCCCATCTTCTCTATAATAATGTCTTGTCCTAGAAATGGGAATGGCTTAAATGTATATCTAAAACATTGATTTAACCCATCACTTTCTCTTAACCAAAAAGAATCCGATACTACACGATATTTATCCATGAAGCATCTTATATGTTTTTTTAATCCAATTTAGTAGGCAACGGAGGCTTTGGTTCTGTATGCAAAGGATTTTTTCATTTTGATTGCACTTTTATGTGAGTTCACACTTTCGCTGAGTGCAACGCACATCAACTGGATTTGCTCAAGAATAATTGAACACAATTGAAACTCAAATCATGTTGTTCACCTTCACACTGATATATAAACGATCACAATTTCTAGAGAACAAAGATATTAGCCGATAGTGAAACTAAAAGGAGTGAAGTTAGTTTCTAACCGAGGTTAAACTATATTCTTCATACAAGCGTTTCCAATTGAAAAAAAAAAAAAAAACTGTTTATCTCAAAATCTTTCAGACTAAAACTGCATCGACGATGCTCAGATAACTATTGCTGAAATTCATAAGCAATATTGAAAAGATTGGTCCAATCCACAAAACCAAAAAACATTACAATATGATAGCAGTTAAAGTACTTAAACAGAGTTACCTCGCGAGAACGCGAACGATCGGCTATTAAAGTCATAATTATAACCATTATAATATACACAAACAGAGTGAAAAAAGGAAAAAGAAGAATTCACCGAAAGAGGCAAGTGAATTGCAGAGAGCGTGGTCAGCGCTTGGCAGAGTTGCTATCATAATCGACGATCTCGGAATCGGTGACGGATCTGGAGTGCTGGACGATGGAGCGACCGATGGAGTTGATCCAGTCTTCCTTCTCCTTCTCGGAATCAGCGATGAAGTACATGGTGTCGGAGCGCGTGGAAAGCTCGAAGGCGTTGGGCTTGTTGAGGATGTCTTCGGCGCCTTTGACAGTGAGACACGTGGCAACGGGGACGACGCCGCGTGGCCGAGATGCGCGTGTGACGGCGGAATCCTTGAACCAGAAGAGTTTGCCCTGCTTCAGGACGAACCAACGGCGGCGCCAAGTCTTGATGTACTCGCCCTGCTTGGTTAGCCAGCCGGTTCGCTCGGGGTTGGACCAGAACTCGACGCCGTCGTAGTCGGTGGAATTGTCCGACATGCCGGTCGCCGCGCGCCACAGGCTCGCCATCGGAGTCGAAGATGAAAGTGTGGTGAGACAGAGAGAGAATAAGAGCAGAGGACAAAGAAGAACAAATCACTCACTCACACTTCTTCGGCTCTTACCACTGCCTTATTAGGATGCGCAGAAGTAAGGCACCAAACCAAAAAGTGGAGGAAAATGCCAAAACAGATATTGGGTGATCCAATACCGATACCAATAAGAAAACTTTAACAAACTAATAAAAATTAATAAACATATTTATATCTTAAATATGTAATAGTTTTAATATATAACATTTATATATGATAATGTAAAATTTATATATTAAAGTGAGATTAATAAAAAAATAATTTTCAGAAAGTGTTACTTTGTAGTAATATTTAAGAAAAATATCTTATGCAATAAGTTAATTTTATCTATATAGCCTTTATTTAAGGAAAGTCACAACATTATTATATATATTTTATCTGGAACAATATTTATTAAAAATTAAGTAAAAGTATTAAATGGTGACGGTTATTTTGTTTCGAAAATACTGTAGTTGGTGCGTAATATCCTCCAGACACAGTTCATATTTATGTGCAAAGTGGGTTGAACACAAAAGGCAATCTTAGTTAATAGTTGGGTTCGGTTATGCAATAAAGGCTATGAATATATATGAAAATAAAACGGGGTTTTCCTCTGCACCCCAATATTTCTTATGCACCCCTAGTATTTGTAAAATTCATAACTGTCTTTTGACCACCTGACCTGCTGCATTACATGTTTAAAATCACTTTACCTCACTCTCCTTCCTTGCGTCTCATTGTTAAAAATTCAAGTGTGATTCTAAGTCTCACATTGATTAGAAATGAGAAAGTGGAGCACTATATAAGAATAAAGACCCATAAATCCATTGCCTTAAGATTTTGGGTTGAGAGTGGTGTTAGTGTCTTATGTGGTTATGCTCAGATCTTATTGGTGTTGTTCTCCCCAGAGAAACCCCCTCCGTAAAACCTAACATGTTTTTTCCTTTTCTCTGCAGTCTCTTCTCTTCTCGTTCCTGTTGTTGTCATGTTTGCCATAGATAGATATAAGATCATTTAGCATATTCGAGGATAGATCTCCACAAAACGGTACCGAAAAATTGAATCTTAAACCAGAAGTCATCTTTCCTAAAGTGATTGAATTCTGGAAGTAGACTTCCGTAAGTCATTGAATTTCGGAAGTGGACTTTCATAGATAAACTTGTATTCCGAAAGTCGATTTCCATTAAAAGTTTGAAAGAATTCACATTCGAAAGTTGACTTCCGTAACAAAATTCTAACTTCCGTGAGCTACGACCGAAAGTGAACTTCCATAGTGGTGAATGAAAACTGGAAATCGACTTCCATAAGGTTACTAAACGCATGTCGACTTCTGTAAGGTTACTAGACGCATGTCGACTTCCGATAAATGAAAATGGCAATATAATTTGTGTTTACTAATCGGATGTCGACTTTCGAAAATATTTCATTCCGAATATCGACTTCCGGTTAATGTATTTTTTTATTTCATTTTAAATTTTTTATATTTAATATTTGTGAAATATTATAGTTGTTATGTAATTTTTTCAGAGCTGTTACGCTGTAATTTTTATTCGTAGTTAATTTTAATTTTAATATTAATTAATTATAATTTTGAATAATTTTAATTTTAATTAATTATAATTTTGAATAATTATAAAACATAAATAATGAACCGTAAAATTACCAATTAAAACTAAAACAATTAAATAATAACTAATATTATAAAAATTAAAATATTCATGCAAAAATAAAACATTACAAATATAAAAAATAAATAAATATTAATGTAAAAAAACACAAAACATAAATAAAAATAATTAAAACATAAATAAATACAAGAACTTAAAAAAATGGCAATTAAAAAAATTAAACAATAAAAAATATAAAAATAAAATTTAAATATTAATGAAAAAATAAATAAACACAAAATATGAATAAAATAAAAAATAAAGCATAACTAAATATTAGCACTAAAACACTAAAACGCAGGCCATACCATTTAAATATATATATATATATATATATATATATATATATATATATA
>Ga0099823_1003151_pt1 | contig 15444 bp, 13 predicted proteins | sample CowpearedBW_FD_76831 | JGI IMG/M metagenome (GOLD analysis project Ga0099823, IMG submission 76831) | Root nodule microbial communities of legume samples collected from California, USA - Cow pea red BW | ecosystem: Host-associated > Plants > Roots > Nodule | place: USA: California | collected...
CTAATTAAGAAATGGTATATTTAATAATGGCAAGACATATACAATTGAAAGCCTAAGTAATTGATATGAAAGAAAAATGTAAAGAACGCCACACATTATTGGAGAAAGAGAAATGATGACATAATGAAAATCAGTTTATTATTTGAATATAAAAGTGATAATATTCATAACACAGATAATAATAATATTTTTTATCATCTCATTTTTATGTTAATCATCTTCTGGCGGGTATGAATCTTGGTAAATTCAATAAGAAGATAATGTATTATTATAATTTATTAAAGTTCACGAGATTTGTTTTTTTTCCCAGGTAAACGTCAACGATGTTACTTATTTTATTGAATTAAAAAAAATGAAAGGAAAAATTGACTAGAAATAATGCTGGATTAGTAGATAAACACCAATAATCTGATTCCCTACCTAACAGAGATCGATTTAAAAATTCATACTTTCACAGTTTAAGAGGAATATTAAAAAAAGAAGAGCAATAGAAGTTGTTAATTTAAAAACCTTTGGTTTAACTTTACTTCCACCCGAACATTGACACGTGTGTGCTACAGAAGCGTGACTAATAAATTATTGGGGATTAATACCAATACACGTGTTATTCTTTTAAAGCGTAGAGTTTAATATTTTGTCTAATATGTCACTTGTGACGCTATTTCACAAAATAATGTGTGTCAATTTTGGCGAGGGTAAATAATTTGGTGGGGTATTGAAACACTTGATTTAACACTTGATTTGAAAGGGAGAGAAGATATTGAAAAAAAATTGATTTTTTTTTTTAAATTTTATATGCAGATCAAGAGAGAGATTTAGTTATTATTGTGAATTAGATGTTCCAATCCAAAAGAAAAGATTTGACTAATCTAATCAGATGGAAAAAAAATTGATGACTATAAAAACGGACAGTTACTGATTATTTATCTTTAAAAAAATGATATAATATTATTGCTTCTGTTCAGAAGAAACAATGATAAAAAGAAATGACAACTGCATTTGATTCGTAAGTTTATATTAATATATCACATTTGTTTGATATGATAATGTACTATGACTGTAAAACAACTTCATATACTTATCATTACTCTTTTTCTCATGGTTATATTTTGGTTCCATATCATAAGTTACTATTTATTATAATAACTTATATAAATCAAACGTAATATTTTGATTTAGATCATAATTTAATATTTATTTATATTAATGTGACCGCTGATTTTTAACAATCCCAAACCAGATTTGTTCAGGAATTTTCTGTATATATACAACATTAACTTTTTACGTAATTAAATTAGAATGTTTTGAAATGCGATAGTAGCTAGTAAAGGTTATAGTGTTTGTGAATGAGTCAGAGTTAAGGTGGTGGAAAAACAAGTAGACAAAGATTTTCCAATATCAAAGTGGCTTAGCATGAAGTCAAATAATTAAGGACAATAATGTACTTAATTCTCTGACTGAAGATTCAAAATATATATTTAACGACCGGGTTGATACAAAAAGTGTCCAACATCATAATTTAATTGCCGGATTATTGAAGGAAAATTTTAAGATTGATAGATAGTGTATTACAACTTTCCACATTGATAGATAGTGTATTATTGAAGGAAAGTTTTTCTTATTAAAACTTTCCACATTAAGATATTCCAACCGTACTGTGCTGTTTAGTTCTTTTAATTTTTTTAATCAGTAAAAAAAATTATATATACAAGTGATACTTTTTTTTTTTTATCTTACAAGTGGTACTTGGATATCAAAAACATATATACACAGATCCAAAGACAGAAAAAACAAATTCTTTATGTGCCTGGTAATTACCTGATTAATTCCTGCCCTAGATACTCACTGTAAGATCATGTCTCATAGCATATATTAGTGTTTGAAAATCATTAAGAGGAGAGATGGAAAAGTGTAATACCACGATAAAATATTTATTCATTAACTAAGTGATTTTACAGCAGAGGATTAATTATCTGCATGATACTCATCGGTACCATTTTTTTTTTGGATATGTTACTTTGATATATTTTGAAAATGGGTTAATTGAGTTCAAATTTTTAAAAAGATATCTTAATTATTTTTTTTTAAACAAAAATTATTAACGTTGTTAATGGTATTAATATTTATATTAAAATTTAATAATAAAAGTCATGAATAAAATTAATAGAGCATTGATAATTTTTTTTTCCAAAAAAGATCTAATTAAGATATTTTTTTAAAAATTAAAACTCGATTAATAATTTTTTAAAAATAAATATCAAACTAAAATATATGAACAAAATAAGTATCATTTAACTAATTAAATTTATATAAAATTAGTAGATTAAAACTTCTTTTAATGGAATAAAACAGAAAAATAACAAAAAAAAAAAAAAGCAACAATCCTATCATATCTATATAATCTTATCTCTAAACTCCCCACTAGTGAGGAAGCTGTTTTTTCCATTTTTGTACATACAAATATATCTCAAAGTTTAAAAGAATAACTTTTATTCTTATCTGTTATGGAGGGAATTAATCTTGCCAATTGCAACGTGAAAAGAATGCAGTATTATTAAAAGTTGACGAGACTTTGCTTTTTACCTGGTAAACGTCAACTACGTTCCTTATCTTATTGAATTAAATTAATAAAAAAACTTAACAGATGAAAGGAAAAGATATAAATGATGCAGGATTAGCACATGATAACGAATAATCTAATACCTACCAAACATAATAAATGTTATTTAAAACCAACCTTTTCATACGTTAAGATGTGAAAGAATTGTTAATTAGGATGACAGCTGCATCATTGGTAAATAAATACTGTTTCCAAAGTATATATTATGCTAAACCTTTCATTTATCTCTACTTCCTCCTAAATCCACGGCAAGCACGTCACGTGATCGTGTTTAATTAATTCGACACATAATTAAGTATTAGTACCTTCTAGAGTTTGATTTTATAATTCGTGTTAATTAGTTTCATCGTAAAATTAATTGAAATTATAATTAGTATTGTAAAAACTAAAAAATATGTAGACTTTATTACTGATGTACTCATCAAACTTCATTCATGGGTGATTTTATAATTTTGAAGTTTAACTGAATATAGCAAAAATATACCTCTCAACTATTTACGGAAAGATCAAGCTTCTTATGTCCTATATAAGGTCACACTCTCCCTTCCACATTAGACTCTCCAAGCCACTGAAATCTTCGTTATTTGTTGTTTCTATAGTTCCATTTTTCCTTCCTTGTTTGCTTTCCACTGGGAAAAAATGGTGCTGTCAAAAATTAAGAAGGCTGCGGGGAAGCTTGAAAAAAGACCAGCTGAGGCACCCAAAACTTCCATGGACATGGTGTTCACCTTAGCAGAAGCCATTAGGTTCGGTTATGGAGAGACACTTGGCAAATGGAACCTCTTGGACATGCCAAGAGCCATCCTTTATTCTATCATGGAAAAGGTACATCCATTTCCAACTTTCCATTCTTTCAAGGTTTCTTCATCGGTTAATGTCCTTACTGGGTTCTTGTAGGGTAAGAAAATAGTTGCAATAGAATGTAAAGAAAGAGAAGATTGTGTACAACTGAAAGACCCCGAAATATTGAAGGAGTTGTATGAGATCAAAAAGTGCTTGACACGCACCAAGCTTTTCAGCAAAAAACGCTTTCGTTCCTTTCTATTTGCCGCTGGATTCGTTAAGGGAGATGTTCTCCTACGGAAGAGAAGAGCTCGGGTACTCTTAATTGTTTTAAAAAAATGGTTATTATGGAAGATTCTATCAAATTCTAGTTTAAGTAACAGTTCTTTTTGGCAGATTCTGAAGCCTGCTTTCACAGTGATACGTGATAAGGAATCAAAATGTTTGTTTGTGTTCATCCGTGGAACTCGAAGCATAAAAGACACTCTGACAGATGCAATCGGTGCTCCCGTTTCCTTCAATCATTTCGTTTGCAGTGATGGTGAGCTGAAGAGGGACAACGTGATTTCAGGACATGGGCACCGAGGTATGGTTGCTGCGGCTCGTTGGATCAAAAAGCACTGCACTCCTAAACTTCTTGATGAACTTCGTCAATACCCCGATTTCCAAATCAAGGTATGGTTATGTTTTTTGGAATTTATTAATGAACTGAAATTATATATGGCTTTTATTTAGTCATACATGTCAAGAAATTTTTTTGACATTTTTCTATTGCCATAACTATAATAATCTTTATTTAATAGATAGTGGGACACTCACTTGGTGGTGGCACTGCTGCACTGTTGACTTTTATGCTTAGAGAAATAAAGCAGTTCTCTTCGTGCACTTGTGTCACCTTTGGCCCAGGCATGTTGTTATATGACTTCTTCTTCTTTAGTTCGCAGCTAAAGTTTTAATTTGGTCTTGATCGAGTAATTAATTAATTTTCATTAGGATTTGTATATAGCTCAATCATCTCATGATCTTTAGTTTAACCACATGAAGAAAAATATGGGTTTTAAAGATATTGAAGAAGTAATTATAATTTTTGATGCAGCTGCTTGTATGTCAATGGAAATGGCGGAATTCGGGAAGCCCTTTATCACTTCCATTATAAATGGTTATGACATGGTGCCTACACTATCAGCTGCTTCCGTTCATGATTTCATTCACGAGGTGCTCGAATTAGTTCTTTCAACATTTCATGGTTTTGGCAAATATGTTCTTGTGTTGGTTTATGTTAATGGCTTAATTTGGTATAAAGTTTCTGTCAGAAAATGGTTGGTTCTTTGCTCAAGTTGGCTTTTATTTGTTCACTCAGGGTCTGGATAAGCGTAAACAATTCATAAAGTCTGCTTACAGCGCAATTGGATCTCGCATACCATTTGCATCTGCTGCAAAAACTTTTGCAGATCGTGCAGTGTCCCGCGGAACCGAGGTACCTTCAACCTTTCTTGTTTATGTTTATCAGTTGAAAGTCCTGTGGAGATACAAATTTTACCTCGACTTAAAAGTTCACTTAGCATTTGATCCATTGATTTTTTTTTCATACGAATTTCTCATATAATAATCATCTTAATTACATTGAGATTTTTCTTTAAATACCTAAAGGTTGTGATGAATAGCAAACAAAGAACTCGGTCACTGATATCATGGCCAAAACGGGAGAATGCTGCGGCATTGACAAGTTCTAAATCAGAAAACATGGCTGAAGCTGCTCAATCATCAGATACAAGTTATGAAGTGGCAGAAGAGTTAATAATCTCTGAGTTAACGAGTGATGAGGACGACGGAACTAAATCCTCCAGTGAAGGATCTGATGACGATGAGATGGATGAAGAAGAGGAGAAAATCATAGCTGCTACTAATAACATTGCTAACGATGAATTGAATGAATATTACAAGGAGCTTCAACTAGACACACAGGAGGAGGATAATCCTGATATCAATGGTGGCAAGGAAAAAGAAGCAGCCACAGAAAAAGGAATCAAAGAAGCAGAGATGAAGGATGAGGTTGTTCATAGTGAAGAAAGTGCGGGTAATGCAGTGACAAAATCAGACAAGCCGGTGAGACATCATCTTTATCCACCAGGAAGGATCTTGCATATTGTTCCTGTACCTTGTTCCTCTGAAAATTCTAAAGCAATTGACTATGATGATGCTGATGCCAAACATGTGGCGTTGTATGAAACGGGTAGAGAGATGTATGGAAAACTCAGACTTTCAAGAGGGATGCTATTTGATCATATGACAACCAAGTATATGAAGGTGTTCCAGCAATTAATCAATCAATTTGAGAAAGAGAAGTTCCAAAGCGGTGCCTGATAATCCAAGAAACGGATATGAAAGGTTTTAGCTAATAGGCTTTTTGAGCCTTAGAGTTAAAAATCTGTGTTTTTATGTTTGTTGCGTGTATTGGAGTTGTAATAAGTCTCTTAGCCTGACACTTTTATATGTAAGACTAGTTGGTTGGTGAGGATGATGATATTAGGGAAAGTGTGTTGGGTGGTTAAGTTTTTGCAGTATGAGAACTGGTGTGATGTACCATCCAAGAATAAAGGGATAAATTGGGTCTCTGACAAAGAATTTATGTTCTATATTCGGTCAAATATTTGAATGAAATTTAATTCGATCAATATGTGAACTAGATCGAATTAATGGTTGATATAACTAATCTGATTAAGTATATTATATTAAATAGATTATCTAATTATATTCCTTAAAGTCTGGATAACAAAATAATATTATTTTACTTTTAAGAACATTATCAGAAGAGTAATATAATATTTTATTCCATAATTTATATTTCTAAATTAAGAGCAGACAAACATAAATGAACTTATCATAAATGGCTGGATAAAAAAAAATAACATTTTTCTGCTTTGGGTTTATCCCAATCATGATTATAGAGTTCAAACGTTTATGAATCTCCTATTAAATAATAATTACTCTTATTAAATCAGCTCTGCCCCCTTCTTTTGGGCTACCTTTTTGTGTCCCCAAGTTTGAGTTTGTCCCAATTTCTTCCTGCACCCCATGTTTTCTTCTACACTTCATATACTTTTTAAAATTCCAAATGTATTCTAATAGAAAAGGATGGTGTAAGATTATTTTTATATTTTAAGTATATTTTCGGATTGTGCTTTATATTAGGGTTTAAGGAGGCGCCGCTAAGTGGGGAAGAGGTGAAATATTAGGTTTTAAATAATTTTTTCTCTGAAAGGCTTCTGTTTCTTTGGGCTTTATTGGCGACCCAAGACGTTTGAACATGGTAGCCCAAAGAAGAATTCACAAGGTGACTAATTCGGCCTCAGTGTCGAATGCTTCCTCTGCATGAGAATCATAAAACAATTACACTAATGATTGACTAATATTAAAGTGCCTCAGCATGCAGACATTAATTAAGGACAATAATCTACTTCGTATCTCAATCAAGATTCATAATACACTATTTAACTGCCGTACAGATAGATACACAACTTTTAACAACCTGGTGGTTACAAAAGTGTATCAACATTATATTTCAATTGTCGGATAATGTAAGTAACATGTCACAAACAACAACACTTCCCAATCGTCATAAGTCAAGTTTTTTCTTTTCTTACTCCTCGTTTGTGCTATTTTTTTTTCCCTATCAATGTTCACGTGCATGTAAATTTATGTAATAATTATTTCTTATTTCTCATCCTTAGTCTACAAGATGAAGTCAAATCAATTGAAAACCAATTACAATCTTGTTTAAGATTTTGAAATTTTTCAAAGATTAAAATATGCCAACTAGTGTACACACCCTTCATTTAACAATTATTTTCTTGGTGTCTATACCTATCACATGTCTTCTCCAAATTCTAACATTGTTTTATAAAGTAAATTTAAATCTAATTTAATTTTATAAAAAATCATTTATGAAGTAAAAATTATATCCAATTGCATGTTATAACTTAATTATATCACTGAACCACATCTTTAACACTTTCAAACACTTTTCAAATCATCTTAATATAAGAGAATTGAACATAATTCTTTTAAATACTAATTCAAAAACAAAATGTAACAGAGCTCATACCCAAAAATCGTTTAAATTCGACTTCAGACATGCATTAAGACAATTGTACTGAAGCACCTTAAACTTGTCTCAAATTACTTACCAAATAGGACCTAGAAGCGTTAACAGATTATCTGCTTGTTGTTGAGGAAACTGTGTTACTTATTTATTAAATTAAAGGAATAACTTGTATTATCTGTTAAATATCTTCTGGCTGGAATGAATATATTGTATATTGCAGTGTGAAAACAATGCACTATTGATGTGACTTTCCTTTTTTGCCTGGTAAAAGTCAACTATATTAATTATTTTATAAATTAAAAAAAACAATTTACCAGATGGAAGAAAAAAAAAATGACGAAGAAATGGTGCAGGATTAGATATGATCACAAATAATCTGGATCCGAATCAAACATAATTATGTTATTTATCAAACCATGTTTTCACACGTTATGTGATAAACCTTTAATTTAACTTTATTTCCGCCTAAATCCACGCCACGCATGCCACATGATCCCGTTTAATAAATTCCACTCATAATTAAGTAATACTACTTCTACCGTTTCATTTTCACGTAATATCAATTTAAATATATATACAATTAGATGAAAAATCAGGAAAACAAATAACACTATATTATTTAAACTTAGGCCAAATCCAGAAAATACATGTAATTTTCACTATGCAGATTATGGTAGGTATTGAATCCTTTTTATTTTTTCACGAAATTTAATGTTCATTTTATTTAACATTAAAAGAAAACAAGGGAGGATTTCGGGATGGATTGATAGGAGGATATACTTTTATTCTTGTTTTAAATTTCACCATGGGATTCACTTCAACTTGCAGTACGATTTTTCAAAAACTGATTCAAACTAAATTGAACCTGCAAAATATGTTAATACATTTTTTCATTAGAATAGTTGATATAATAATAATAAGTTATACACTTTAATCGATTTTTTTTTTTAAAGTTGTTAAGTCTATTTTACATATTTGATTTGTAGATTTTTTTTATTTGTTTCTATCTAATTCTCATGCTGATATCATCAACTTTATTGTGTAAATTGACACATTTTTTATTTTGCAAACTAAGCTTAAAGTTTTTTTTTTCATATTTATTATTATTAGACTAAAATAATATATTATTTTAGCTTTTGACGATATTAAATATTTAATTTTACAATTTTATTAGTATATTGTTCAATAAGTTTATAGAATTTTGAGTAACATATATTTATTATTATATTTTAATCTAAAAGATAAAATGGAAAAAAATAATATAACAAGTATTTACATTTTCGTTTTTAATTAATATAATAAAAAATATTAACACAAAAAACTTTAATTTCTGTATACATATATACACCATCTGAGAATTGTGTCTGAACTTCACAGTGTGAAACATTCAAAGTTAATATTTATATACAAAGTTAATGTTATGGAGAATTTGAAGAAAGAGTCTAAGTTTTACTTTCAATAAAAATGAGAAAATTGAAAATAATATAAAAATAAAGACTCATAAATTTATTATTTTAAGGTTTTAAACTAGAGGTACCGTAAATTCTTTAAGTGTGAGATAAACTCACGTCTTATTGGTGTTGTATCAAGTGATCATTCTTAAAAGATTCTTACCATAAGTTCTATAGTCTTCATGATGGAGGGTCAGACAAACATGTAAACAGCGATACAAGTAAGGGGTACTTGTGGTTTGAAATGTTTCCGCTCAAGAGATAGTATTATCGTGAAGGTAATCACAGGAAAAAGACCTACAAAAATATTGTATTTTTTGATTAGTTTTGTATCTTCTCTGTGATTCTCCATCTAAATACCCATCAATATTTTAATATTTTTATTTATTTTTTTCTAAACTAATTTACATATTAGAATAAAAATATAATTTTGTTGATCTTAAGTAGACTTAGAATAAAATAATTAAGTTTAGATCTGTGATCACCCAAAAATATATACCATGCTGTAACTACTTAGGGAAAGGCCAAGCTTCTGATGTCCTATATAAGCTCACACTGCCCCTCACATTAGACTGCAAGCCACTGAAATCTTTGTTCTTTGCTCTTTCTATAGTCCCATTTTCCATATCTTTCTTCTCGTTCGCATTTCACTGGAAAAAAAATGATGCTGGTTAAGAAGGCAGTGAGGAAGCTTGAAAAAAGACCAGCTGAGGCGCCCAAAACTTCCATGGACATGGTTTTCACTTTTGCAGAAGCCATTAGGTTCGGTTATGCAGACATACTAGGCAAATGGAACCTCTTGGACTTACCCAGAGCCATCCTCTATGGTATCATGGAAAAGGTACGTCCATTTCCGACATTCCCTTCTTTCAAGGTTTCTTCATCAGTTAATGTCCTTACTGGGTTCTTATAGGGCAAGAAAACAGTTGCAATCGAATGTAAAGAAAGAGATGATTGTGTGCAACTGACAGACCCCGAATTATTAAAGGAGTTGTATGAGCTCAAAAAATGCTTGACACGCACCATGCTTTTCAGCGATAGACGCTTTCGTTCCTTTCTATTTGCAGCTGGATTCGTCAAGGAGGATGTTCTCCTAAGGAAGAGAAGAGCTCGGGTATATTTCATTTTTTTACCTTAGTTCTACTCTTTCCATTTTAGTTTATCTAAAACTTTTTTTTTGGGCAGATTCTGAAGCCTGCATTCACAGTGATACGTGATAAAGAATCAAAATGTTTGTTTGTGTTCATCCGTGGAACTCGAAGCATAAAAGACACTCTGACAGATGTAATCGGTGCTCCCGTTTCCTTCAACCATTTCATTTGCAGTGATGGTGAGCTGAAGAGGAACAACGTGGTTTCAGGACATGGGCACCGAGGTATGGTTGCTGCGGCTCGTTGGATCAAAAAGCACTGCACTCCTAAACTTCTTGATGAACTTCGTCAATATCCAGATTTCCAAGTCAAGGTATTGTATCACCCTCTTACTTAACTTTATAAACTGAAATTATATATGTAGTTATTATTCAATCGTGCAACTCAGTCTAATAATTATTTAACAGATCGTTGGACACTCACTTGGTGGTGGTACTGCTGCAATATTGACATATATGCTCAGAGAGATTAAACAGTTCGCTTCATGCACTTGTGTCACCTTTGGCTCAGGCATGTAGTTATTTGACTTCTTTGGTTCGCTTCTAAAGTTTTATTTTTGTCTTCTTGTGAACGAACATTAAATAAGGGAAACTTAAGGTATTTATCAAAAAAGAGATCAATAATATTTCAACATTAAATATCACGTATATAAGTTTTTATGTCTTTTATCTATGATTCTTTAATTAATTAATTAGTTGGTTTTCTTCGATGTTTCAAAAATATAATTTTTGATGCAGCTGCTTGTATGTCACTGGAAATGGCGGAATTCGGGAAGCCCTTTGTCACTTCCATTGTAAGTAGTGATGACGTGGTGCCAACATTGTCAGCTTCTTCTATTCATGATTTCATTCACGAGGTGCTCAAATTAGTTCTCTCAACAATATTACATGGTTTTGGGAAATTAGTTTTTTTTTTTTTTTTGTACGTTGTCAATATTTTATGTTAATATGGCATGATTTACAGGGTCTGATTAAGCGTAAAAAGTTCATAAGTTCTGCTTACAGCGCAATTGAATCTCGCTTATCATTTGCATCTAGTGCAAAAGCCTTTGCAGATCAAGCCGTATCCCGTGGCACCGAGGTACCTTCAACCACCCTTGATTATCTTTAAGAGTGATTTACGTTGTGGTTATGATCATTATGCAGTTACAGTAAGAAAAAAAAAGAAAAACTCTACATTACAACAAGTTACTGATTTCTCACATAATAATTATCTTATGGAGATCCTTCTTTATACTAAAGGTTGTGATGAGTAGTAAACAAAGAACTCAATCACTGATAAGCTGGCCACGACGTGAGAAAACTGCGGCATTGACAAGTTCTAAATCAGCAAACATGGCCGAAGCCTCTGAATCATTACCTACAAGTTACGAAGCAGCGACTGAAGAGTTAACAATCTCCGAGTTTACGAGTGATGAGGACGATGGATCTAAATCCACCAGCGAAGGATCTGATAACGATGGCGAGGATGAAGAGGAGGAGCAAATAATTTCTTCTACTCCAAACACTGCTAACGATGAATTGAATCAGTATTTGAAGGAGCTTCAACTTGAGGCACAGGATGATAATCCTAACACTAATGGTGCGAAGGAAAAAGAAGAAGCCACAAAAAAAGGCATCACAGAAGCAGAAATGAATGATGAGGTTGCTCCAGGTAGTACAGAGGCAACATCAGAGAAGCCTGTTAAACATTATCTTTATCCATCGGGAAGGATCTTGCATATTGTCCCTGTAATTTCCTCTGAAAATTCTGAATCAAACCACAATGATGATGCTGATGAGAAACGTGTGGTCTTGTATGAAACGCCCAGAAAGATGTATGGAAAACTCCGACTTTCAATAAGTATGCTACATCATCATAAAACAGGCAACTATCTGAAGGTGCTACAACGATTAATCAATCAACTAGAAAAAGAGAAGTCCCGTTATGGTGCATGATAAGCCAAAAAAATCGCTGTGAAAGGTTCAAGAAGCTAATAGAGTTTGGAGCCTTAGAATTAAAATTAGTCTCTTCGTTATGTTTGTTGAGTTTGTTGCAGGTGTAATAAGTCTTAGACTGACACTTTTATGTGTAAGTTTGTTGGTGGGTGAGGTTCATGATACTTATGTTTTTCCAGTATGAGAAGAAATAAATGAATGGTTTTTCCAAATTTCCCAGCGGTTCTGTTCATCGTTAAAAAATTGGTTTCTGAGAAATAGAATTCTCAACGTTTAAACAGTTGATACATTCTGTCCATTTTGATCCAACAAAGGTTGACATGTCACTACATGTTTGTGCGTATTCTTGGTATTAAATCTGACATTGTTAGACTAATTGGTGGAGCTTCAAATATTAAATTTCTATGGCTCCTTCTTTCTGAATCTTCTACCGAGTCATTTTTCCTTTTTGTTTGTTTGATTGACCGAATATCAGGTTTGAAATTCTAGACTGTTTGACTTCTTATTATATATTTTATATTTCAAGTTACTCTAACTGGTGAAAAGAGATCGTGCGGTATTATACCATGCATAGAATATATATATTTGTCATTTTTCTGATAAAAAAATAATTACAGTAGTCTTTTGTGCTATTTATTATCAGAAAATTCCTTATACCTTGGTATTTGCGATGCTTAACAGACAAATGACTATAATTTTTATCTATTTGAAGCATGTTTTGTATTGCGAATTTCTATCATCATTTCCTTAATACTTTTTATTTGCATTATCAAATGCTTGATAAATTCATTATTGAATCGTGTTTCACTCTCCTTACCATAAAAAAAAACACACAACTTATCCACTTTTGTATATATTATGGTTTCTCTCAACTCGCATATCCGTAAAATAAAATCTCTACCATATTTTCATAACATAAAAGAAAAGAACACATGCTAGAGGTATTAGGAACAAGATAATAAAATGGATAAAAGAATAAACGACACAACAAATTTAACGCAATTCAACCTATAATATAATGTTCATGATTGCATTAATGACTGTAGTAAAAAGTATCTTATGTTTGTGTATTTAAAGTTTAAATAAGGTTATTATTTAGCAAAATAAAAAAAAATACCTTACGGTAACAACCTGGGACTAAATCAAGTTCTGAAATACTAACGATATCAACATGAAAACTATATTGGATGGCTCTAAATAGAGCTCAAAGACACAAATACAAATCTTATTCTTTGATAGAAAGTAACATTATTCGAACACCAATAAGGAAAAGCAAAACTTCTAAAAAACTCTTACAATAGGTTACGTATTCAACAATCACATTTGTAATATATAATAATAGACCGACTTGAGAATTAGAAACAAGAGGTTTAATTTTTAATTCTAAGGCTCCATGAGCAAATCGGTACCAATTACTTTTCATTTGCTTTTCTTCGGTTCATCCTCCACGATATTTGAATCACTCTTTCTCTAGTGTATTGATTAATTGTTGTAACTTCTTCAGATACCTTTTTGTGCAATGATCCAGTATAATTCCTCTTGAAAATCTGAGTTTTCCATACAACTGTGTAGGCGTTCGATATAAGCAGACATGTTTTTCATCAGCATCACTGTGGTTTGAGTTCGAATTTTCTGACATATGTGAAGTGATCATATGCATGATCCTGCCTGGTGGATAAAGACATCCTTAAAATAAAAAATCTACCAATTGTTTTTCTATTTGAAAGCTTAATACACGAAAAGAAAACATGTTAGAGGAACATGGAAACTTTATTGATGGCTCCATAAATAGAGCTCAAAGAAACAAATACAACTTTTATTCTTTAGCAGAAATTATCTTCAGAGACTTCTAAGGAATAACAAACCCCTAAAAAACTATTACAATATGTTACCTATTCAACTATCACAATTAATATATACTCATAATAAACACTTGAGAATAGAATCAAGAGGATTAATTTTAATTCTAAGACTCCACATGAGCAAATTAGTACCAATTACTTTTCATTTGTTTTTCTTTGGTTCACCCTCCACGATATTTGAATTGCTCTTTCTCTAGTTTATTGATTAATTGTTGTAACTTCTTCATATACCTTTTTGTGCGATGATCCAGTATCATTCCTCTTGAAAATCTGAGTTTTTCATACAACTGTGTAGGCGTTCGATATAAGCAGACATGTTTTTCATCAGCATCACTCTGGTTTGAGTTGGAATTTTCAGACATATGTGAAGTGATCATATGCATGATCTTGCCTGGTGGATAAAGACGTTTCCTAGCTGATGTTTCATCACTGATATCTTTCTCCTTAGCATGAATGTCAGGGATATAAACATGTTTTCTTAGTTCAAGATTCCCCATTTCATTCAACAGTTGATCTTCATTTTCATTATCGTCATCTGAGTCATCATTGTCATATCCTTCACTCGAAAAATTATATTCATCATCATCAATAGATTCTTTAAGTAAGTGCTCTTCACTTAAAAGAGGTTCAAAACTTGTCCCAGATAATCCAGAAGCTTCAACCAAGTTCTTTGACAATGCGCGAATATTCTCACGGTGGAACAATGAGTGTTTATGCTTCTTCACAACCTTTAGGCATAGAGAAGGAAAGATAATAAGATCATTGAATCAATTATTTCTAAACTCTAGCTAGTGTCTAGCAATAACTAAAAGGAGACTTATAATACCTATTGAAAACTGAGATTTCAATTTTAAATATATATTATAAAGAAGGGAGTTTCAAGCTACCTCGGTGCAACAGTTCACTGAATGTTCTGCAATGGCTTTGGCTAAAGAAAAGCCAATTCCAACTGCGTCTAAGATGTTTTTATCCTTATTCCGACCCTGTAAGTTATTCGTTCGATACCTAATCATTAAAGCTTACTTGTGCAAAGAATGAAACATTTTCTAAGGTATACACCATCATGAGAAATTAACCAGTAATAAATAAATATTTGGCAAAGGTATTGTACCCATCAATGAAATCATGAACAGAAGAAGCTGACAGTGTAGGCACTATGTCAGAACCATTTATTATAGAAGTGATAAAGGGTTTCCCAAATTCAGCTAATTCCAATGTCATACAGGCAGCTGCAAAAATTACAAATATGAAACAATTAATATCTGGTTCATACTATTTAATTCTAATACAAAACCCTATTGAATTAGTTACTCAACTAAACATAGGTGAATTAAAGAAGTTTGAATACCTGGGCCAAATGTGACACAAGTTGCTGAAGACAACTGTTGAATTTCTCTAAGCTTATAAGTCAACAGTGCAGCAGTACCACCACCAAGCGAGTGTCCAACGATCTATATATGGAAATATTATTATAATCATTATTATAAAAAACTGCATAGTTTTAATTAATAAAGCATTATAAGTAACATTAATAA
>Ga0099823_1003152_pt1 | contig 15442 bp, 9 predicted proteins | sample CowpearedBW_FD_76831 | JGI IMG/M metagenome (GOLD analysis project Ga0099823, IMG submission 76831) | Root nodule microbial communities of legume samples collected from California, USA - Cow pea red BW | ecosystem: Host-associated > Plants > Roots > Nodule | place: USA: California | collected...
ACAAATTAATTGATCTCAGACTTTTTAAAAAAATATTGTAGAATGACCGTTAAAACTATGTTTGAAGGGCTATCTTTGAAAATAGAAAGAAAATGGCTTATTAAATATTGAGAGGCACATGTAAATTCCGTGAACATATAAGATTGAATAGGTTGCATTTGGCTGCATATACGTTGGAATTTGAGATTCCATGGACGATGAGAGTGAGATATGGAATATCATTATTAAAAGAAGATGTGTACCTGACAAAATTGGCTGAACACTATTGAGAAGAATTGTTATGGCTAAGAGGAATGACATGTCGTCAACGGCTTCTAATACCGAAGAGCTGGTGGTGAATATGTAAGCCAAATAATCATGAAATATCATTATCAGAACACACAAGACAACCCCAATCGCTATCGATTGCGTCACTGACACTTGCGTTGCAAATTTTGCTCCTTTTCCATTCCCTGCACCCAGCTCGTTTGCCACCCTCACTCTGCAATTTCATTACCACAATCTTCAATTATTCACCCTAGAAAATGTTTTTTTTTTTTACATCTATGGTTAGACTGAAATAATTAAGAAAAGTTAAAAGTGATACAGAAGTAATTTTTTATTTTATTTTATTATTATAAAAGATGAACCCGTGAAGAAAAGGACTCACAATCCATGACAGTACTTAATATCTCCCCATAATTATAAATCTAAGATTTTATGTGGGTGACATGAGGGGTAAAGATAGGAAAATAGAAATACTAGGTGCAAGATGAAAGAAAATAATAAAAATTTTAAAAATGTGTGTTATTTTATTTTTTATATATTTTGACCTTTTTTTGGTACCAAACACGTTTAATTTTTATTTTACTTTTTATTTATTTCATGCTACCAACTTATTCTAGTCTATATATTTCTCGTTTCTCTTACCGATAAAAGTATGTATGAGAGTAAGAAATAAAATAGTAATACGAGGTGACATAATTTATAATGTTATTGAAATAGTTTATTCCACAATACGATGGATTCTAAACCATACTTTTAATTAAGATGAAAAGCAAAGTACGGTTTTATGACAAGTTTTTTTTGTTTTTGTTGTAAATAACTGACTAAAAAATCAATGTCGACATTGATTTTTCTTGTTCTTTTTGTGGTTGAGTACCGATCCTATGACTGATCGGACAAGATAAATGACTGTGGTTTTACTTTGTTTTATTTAAGTCACGTGGAATCTAATATTATCTTCAATGAAATTATCACATCTTGTCAGTTTTCAGCACTGTAGCATGAAGACGTAAATATACGAAAAATTATTTTTTATGAAAGTTTTGTAGACAAATTTTTTACGATCACATGACATGTGACCACAAAAAATTAATGTGGTTTGAAAAAAAAAAGGTTTAATGTATTTTAAAAAATAAAATTTTGTCAAACTTTAAATAAATAAAAGTTTGTCAAAATGATGCTACCTATGTTACCCAAGCAATATAGTTCAAACTTTTTTCTCAAAAGGAGGAAAATGAAGATCATTTTCTCGCAATAAAGATATAAGTAATGATGGTGTTTTTAGGTTACTCGGTGAAAATCCTGAAGTCGTTAATCAAAAGATTATCATACAATCAAGGAAAAACGTGTTTTTTTCTCAAAATAAAATGATTATCTAGTCCAAAAAGTGTAACTTTAATGTAAAAATAATAACTTTTGAGTGATATAAATTTAAATGAAACGTACCCTGTACCGGCGAAAAAAGCCAGGGGAATCATCATCTCCCACGCATTAATGGTCATACTGCAAAACAAAATGCAACATGTTACAGTAAAATAACGTAAATATAACTGAGTAAATTTTAGGTTCTGCAGAATTAAGGTTTAAAAAAAGAGTGAAGAACTTACCATATAGATAAGGCATCAACGGCGATGGTGGCATTCTCCAAGTGGCCAGTCATAAGAACCAGTATTCTGTAGTACCAATTCTCAAAGCTGCATGATTGAACACCCATATTAATTATTGTTTAACTGTGTAGGTAAAAATAGAAGAAAGAAAAAGTTAAGAAGATGATAATGGAATACCATAACATGACACCAGAAGCAGAAGAGAGTTTGAGGAATTCCCAGAGTCCAGAAAAGGCTTCAACAGAGAAACCTTTCCAAGTTAAAGGGCATCCACCATACGCAGTATAAGCGTACATGCCAAAAACCAAAACCCACCATGAAATATCCAGAGAAATAGCTGCACCATAAAGTCCAAAATCCCACACATAAACCAAGGCCCAACTAGTGACCGCATTCACCACCAAACCCGCCAGAGAAGCCCACGCAATAACCGCCGTCTTCAGCTGGCACTGGAGGAACCTCTGCAGAGGAAACTGAAACGCAAAACTGAAGTGCAGAGGAATCAGCCACACCGCCACCACGCCGCTCCACTCCGCCACATCATCCGGCTGCCCCAGAAACTTCAGAAGCGGCGTCGCGAATATGTAAAACGGCAACAGCACGAAACAGCACACGAACAGAACAATCCACGACCTCTGCATGTATATTCCCAACATGTGGTATCTCTTCGCCCCGTACGCTTGCCCGCACAGTGTCTCCAACGCGCTCGCCATCCCCAGCTGTGTAATTAGTTACCAAATCACTTTCAAATATCGATCATAACATAACACAGGGAATGTGAGTTTACCGGAAAAGGGAATTGGTGATGCTTACCAGGAGGCCGAAATTGAAGCCAACGATGACGGTGTTCGCTATAGAAATGGCGGCGAGTTCCACATCACCCAGGTGACCGGCGAAGGCTTGGGTGATGACGTTCATGTTGAAGGAGGCGAGGCGGCTGAAGATGGAGGGTCCGACAATTACCCATAGTTTCTTTGTTTCCAGCCAGAGTTTGTTACCAAAACTTTGTTCCTCGTAGGGTTGGTCGTGTCGTTGTTCTGCATGAATAACCGCCTCTTCCGGTTGTAGGAGAGCTTCTGCAAGGTTTTTCTCGGTTTCATCGTCTCCCTTGAAGCTCTCCATGGCCCTATGGAGGAACAAAGCAGAACCTAACACCGCTGTTGCTTCATCTTCTTCAATCTTATCTCTCTATATATATACCACTGCAATTTCCTTAATATATCTACATGTTCATCTGTATAAGTATTTAACAATTCAGAACATGAAGTGTTTTATACAATTTACCGATTGAAAATAGAGACATAAAAATGGGTTCTAATTTGTGAGTGAATTTAGTTCACTGTAGGTTCAGATTTGGCCGAGAAAAATTCAATTCTTTTTTAAAAGTGAGTCGAATAAATAAAATTAGATTTACTTAATGTACGAGTTAACCAGGATTGAGTTGGGTGAAAGGTAAATTGGCTCACTTGATCAACGAACATTTTTTATAATTTTTAACTTTTTTTTTTATAAATATTTATTATTTTTAATTATATAGATTCACAGGCTCGTATGTTTAAATGATAGAATGATATTTAATAAAATATTTAAATAATTTGAATGTTTAATTATTTTGTTTGTCAATATATATACATTAATATTTTAATATTTTAATCTTTAATTATTATTTTTATAATTAAAAATTAAGTAAATACTTTGATTCTATTATTATACAAAATAAATTAAGTTAATTTATTATCATTATAATATAATAAATATATAAAATAAATTGAAAAAAAAAATTTTAATTAAGTTAACTCACTTAATCCGTTTCTGATCAAACATTAACGTATATAATGGAGTTGTTCGTTTTTATTCATTAGAGTATGTATTTTTATTTACTTTTTAGGTATATATATATATATATATATATATATTTCAGAATAAAATAATATTGTATTTGATGTTACTCGAAGATTCCGTGGATCTCTTTTTCTTGGTAGCATCGAAATAGTGAATAGCAAGAAGACGAAAATGTTAAAAGTAGGGTTTTTATCTCCAACTTGAATAATAGTTCTTGATTCTTAATGATTAAAAGGCAAAATAGAATACAAACACAAGAGGAGAAATAGAAGTGTAACACGATTACTGATGACATGAAATAGAAAAAAAAAGGTTTAAAAGGTAATATATATAAAATGTGTGTAAAAGGAATATGACATTTTGACTTCATACAAATTGATATTTGGATTGGATTGATATGCAATTTATATTAAAATTGGACTGATCTCATCCATACATAAACGACTTTTCTTTAAATAAATATTGGTTAATGATGTAATTAAATTTGCATGACCACCAATTATTTTTTTCCAACTTCAGAGGATATATCTCATGAGTATAATCTTTACATTCAAAGAACTTTCTTTTCTTATGAAAAAAAGTAATAAAATTTTTATTTTTTTTTACTTTCATAAGTAAAGGATATTTCTTTAGTGTTACTTATAATTTTTTCATTCAATTCATACATTCTAAATACTAAACGTTTTATAAGTTTAAATAGTATTTCGGTATATCAATAGTTTTATATAGCTTGTGAGTTGAAATGAAGAACAATTCCAATATTTTGTTTTCTTTTTTGACTGGTCTTTTAAGACTAAAATCGTGATGAGAATTTTAACGACTATAACTATACCATTGATCGAATTAATCATAACTATTGTTGAATAATTCTCTCCTTATAACATGATAATATAACTCATATATTTAATTCCATATGTATAGTTTCTTTGTTTTTGCTATATATAGAATATGCGAGGGCTATATAAATTGTGTGGCTATTTAATATTGTAAGTTTTTAAATTGCATTTTTACAATTTTTTTAAATGATGGTATGATAAAAATAAAGTGGGGCAAAAGAAAAATAACAAGTGTCTGAAAATTATCGAACCTTCTTAGTTGCGGATAAAAAAAAATTGAACCTGCATAATTACTTAGAAATCCGTGAAAAAGACAAAAAGGAACATATACGTAGTTAGTCTGAAATTTTAATACAATTATTTTTAAAATTCTGCATAATGTTGTAAACATTTGTATCGTATTATACTTGAGTAATTTGAGTAAAATGAAAAATGTAATTTTGTGTTGACTGAATAGCTTTTAAATATGTTCATATATTTAATAGAAATTTAAAAATGAAAATGAAAAACGAAAAATGGTAAACCTCCACTCAAAAAGTAGAATGAAATATTACAACTATTTATATAAAAATATTTTCATGAGTCAATTTTGCTATTATATTTAATTTTATGATATTATTCATTTAAATAGAAATTAACCTTCCTTATAAAAGTTATCGAAATCAATAAAAATAGGATCCATGTTGTTTAAAATTTCAAGAGTGGAGTGGAGGAGCCATACCTTAGTTAGGTTCAAACTTTTGGTAGGTAGAAGGTTGGTTGTGCTATGGAATGAGCACAGCCATTAAAATAAAAGATAGATTTTACCAAAATAATTTTTTTTAAAAAAAACTTATTTTACAAAATAATAGCAAATTTAAATCAAATTTATTTTTTATTTAAAAAATATTTATAAAAAAAATCTACTCACTTTCTTATTTTCTTTAAAAAAACGACATGAATTAAGAAAGTGTATAGCCAATAGAGGCACGTGCTTTTGCTTTTGCATTTGCACTCTGCATCTTCAATAGTCACTTACATTTGTAGATTTTGGAAAGAAACGTTTAAGAATAAAGTGTTGTTTAAGAAAGTTATATGCCAAACATGTTCACCACATCCTCTCTTTTTGGAAGTGTCAAGAATGGATGGTTATGGACAAAGATTCTCTGTCAGAGATAATTTCGTACAAATACAGTAACACGTTTAATTCTGTGTCACTCACTTACCACATTCACATCCAACTATGAAGAAATTAATATTGATATTGCAATTTTATTATGCAATTTTTTTGTAAAGTTCTTTCATTATTAAAGTTGAAATAACATGTTGAAGAAGTGATGGATTGGTTTTGGGAACAAAAGAAGGTGATGCCAGAATAAAAAACAGATTATTCAAACAATGGTGGACAATTTCTGCGCAGTCAAGGGTAGCAGGTTATTAAATTAATCAATTTTAAATTTTACCTTTTTCAGAAATTCATTTATTAAATTATTAGAGTGGAGAGCAAGATCGTCTTCAAGTGATAGTATAACTATTGTTCTTTTAGTTTCATAAGATATGTATCAAAGCACGACACCATGATTGAAGAAAATAATTAATTGAATTTTAGTAATTTAAGAACTTTAGCCAAATTCCCTTTTTACAAAAATTAATTATAATTTGTAGCTTTTCATTATATATACCCACTTTGTATATAAATATATAGATGTAGATAAAAACTATTCTCAACAAGTTTTTAGATTTAGCCTTACCATTAAGAGCCCATAAATGTACGAATCTGATTTATTTAAATTAGATCAAATTCCTACTAAGGTTATTATTGGGAGTTAACATGATAACTTATCATAAAACTTTTGCCAATAACCGTAACTAATTAATTTTATAATATCTGATCAATTAAAAAGTAAAAGAAAAAAAAAACTATATAACAGCTGTAACAACATAACTAAATTATAACTAACTTTAACTTGTTATTTATATTATAAAAGTTTAATTAGTGATTTAGTCTTCTAATTTATTATTGACCTTAGTTATCATACCAAATGAATCAAAATAATGAATTGGAGAACTAAATCAATAATTAGACCTATTATAAACTTAATTAAATAGTTATTATATAATTCTTATTTTGGAGTGTGAAATTTTGTCACAGTTCTATTCTTGAAAGGGAGGAATGAGTATTTAAACTGCATTTGACCTCGACTCCTAAACAATGTGGATCCTTCTAATATGAGATTTGACTTTGAGAGTTTTTGCTTATTTGATCATCGTAGTCCATTCCTGCATTTACCCCCATCTCATACCTTGCACAAGGCGGCAGATGATGGAGACTTGACGGACAAGATCGTGGAGCATCCATCTAAGGAATCTCAAGACTGTGGTAAAATAAGATTTGTGTTTCATAATAACTTAATATTGTCTATGTAGAAAAACTATTTTAAAACATGAATAGATAATTCGGAATAACAAATATAAGAAAGAAAGCATATATATTATTAAGGTAGAGTGAAATTTATATATATATATATATATATATATATAATTTTGTATTGAAATATAAAGATAAAAAGGTTGATCATAGGACTAAGAAAGGGATTGAAACATGGAATTGAAAGAAAACTTAGGAATGAAAATCAAATAATGATCGAAAACTCAAAAAATTTATAGAAAAAGGCGTTCGTAAGACAAAATTAAAAAATCGATTATTTATGATCGAAGTGAAAGTTGAGGCATATGGTAACTAGTGCAAATATGGGTTTAGTAGACATAATTGACACAATGTATAATTTTCTTTTATTTGATTGTGACTTAATTGCCAAGAAAGTAGGAAAATACAAATAGGTTGTTCATGTTTAATTCAATAATGATGTTTGTTTTGGGTCACAAATCTCATAGATTTCCTTTACAAGTTCTTGTTCTATCCTTAATAATTCATTCCTACATTTATATTTGTTGCAATTTAAGTTTATAGTTACTTAAATCTCCCTCTTCACCATTGTGTTCTTCCTCACCATCTCTAGTCACTACATTACATTTCCATTCACACCATTTCATCTCCATCTAAAAATACAAAAATAATATTATCGGAAAAGAATGCATAAATTTCTAATTGACATCCACAATCACATAAAAAGATAATTCAATGAATTAAATGTATTTGTCAAATTGATCTCCAATATAAACGGATTGCGCATGAACTTTTGTTAGTTATGAAATCCTAAATTAAAGCACTTTAAAAACACTCTGATTTGTATTAAAAAATAAGTGTTTGCTAGTTTTATTTACAAAGAATCCACAGAGTTAATTTGATTAACCAGAAAACGCATTAAACTGAGTGTCAAACCAAATTTTTTGAGAAACAGGATAATACAATATGTATTCATTTATATAAGCTTTTTTTTAAACTTAAAACTAGTTACACCACAATATAATTGGATATAAAAAACTGGATACGATTTGAATATAATATCATTTTGCATGTAAACTTATTAAATGATTATAGTTATTTGTATAAATTTATAATGATCATCTTATTAAATGATTCTGGTGTTGCTTGCTACAGAGTGTAAAATTGTACACTTCTCTTCCAACACCAGCCGCAGATAAGAAACGTAAAATGTAAATAAAAAATAAAAAACAGCTGTAAAATAACTTGTAGAATTCATTTAATGAATTGTATAAAACATAAGAAATTATGTGTTTTAAAACAATTAACTTTAAGCAAATTATTCAAATCGCCTTTGTGAAATAGTAGCAATTAGCTAAGCACAATAATTCTGACTGAGACCCTTTTTATGAGGCAAAGAATAAAACTACCTTAAATAAGAAATCATAATTTTCACAGTCATTAAATGCAAATTTAACCTTTGTTATTAGTTAGAATGTGCTTCCTCTTTGATATGAATTTGAGCTTTCCGAACCTACAAACCATAAGCAACCACATGACTGTTAACGAGTTTCTGTAATCGTTCACTAGAGAAACGAAACAGTATATATTACTTCAAAGTTGCTATTTACTGGACATAATACAGACTCGTTTTTTAAGTAGACGGAGTGCATTATGTGGTTTAATTTTGTTGGATGAAAATGAAACCAAAGAAAGTGAAACAAAATCGTTTCATTCCATGTCCGAGCGTTGTAAAGCATACCTCTTTTTCCCAATCATATCTCATCGTAATAGTAGCCAAGATCAATGTTTGAACCACCGTTCCACTCATCATTCCACTCCACATTCCCTACACCAACAATATTGTTACCATGGTTACAAAGGATGAATACTTTTATTATAACATCTTTGGCACCCTTTTCATTCATAAAAAATCTCACGGATAGATGAATATACTTATGTAAGAGTAGATTGGACATTTAGAGTCCAACCACATAAGAAATTGACACCACTTTCAACCTAAAATCTTAAGGCAATGGGTTTATGGATATGTGTCTTTATTCTTATATAGTGATCTATTTTCTCATTTCTAATCAATGTGAGACTTAGACTCACACTTGAATTTCTAACCGTGTCAGAGTAGGATATGGTAGACTTACAACAATACTCGAAGGACGCAACCAGCCAAGGAGAACCCCAAGAGGTATTCCAACCAAGTAGTAACCGCCAATGTTTATATATGCCACTGCTGCTTGACGACCAGATCCTACTGCCACCCCTGAAGAGAAGCAGATACCAGAAAAAAGCACAATGTCAAATTGAAATTCGAGTTGATTGCTTATACTATAGGGTGTGTTATATACTCTTTCACCTGAAAGAACTGGTTGAATGCAGTTAAGAAGAACAGTAAAAGCTAACAACGTTGCCAGATCATTGACCATTTGGATAACTAACGAGCTCGATGTAAAGATCAAGGCAAGATTCTTGTTGAAGAATACAATTACCAACCAAAATATAAATCCCACCAGTACAGTATTTACCACAGAAACCACAGTTGCAAATTTTGCACCTTCTGCATTGCCTGCGCCAAGCTCGTTTGCTACACGAACCCTGAGTTGAAGAATGTTATATGAGTAAAGGGTTGAAAAATTAATCATCGAATATGGTAGGTCTTACTAAAATTTAAGGGAAAGAAAGCAATGCTCCTATAGAAAACTCACCAAAATTAAATGATAAATCAAGATCTCATGAATCATCACATTCATTTTTAACAAGTCTCCATCTTTTGACAGAAACATGTCAGCAACTAAGTACAGATCAACGACAGTGCAAGACAAAGTATAAACCCTTTTGAATTATTCTATCACAAAACTTACTCCTTGTTCGCGCTAACACATACAATTATCTCCAACAGCATTTTCACTTGGTAAAGGGAGGTAACACTCTCAAAGCAAATCAAAGTTCCAAATGTTATAAGTCCACAGTCTCGTCAGAATCAATCAACAAAAACACACCAGGATCGTTTGTATCGATTTGCAGGGTTCTGCTTCTGGACATTAGTTACATTGGAGTATACATCAAGGAATACTCAACCTCACCCATGAGCTAACTAGTTTTTCAATATAGTTAAACATTTCTCCATACTGAAAATGAATAATATACCTCATTTCAGGAGTGTAAGAAAGGGGGACTTACAACCAGTGACTTACCCGGTTGCACCCAAAAATGCAAGCGGTATCATGGATTCCCAGCCATATATCGTCACACTGCCATGCAAGGTTTGACTTTAATTCAGCAAATACTCCAATAAACCAATATAGGGCTAAACTAGAAAGAAAAAACTAAGAAAGCACAAATTACCAAACTGAAAGAGCATCAATTGCAATCTCAGTGTTGTGCATATATCCAGAGACTATAAGCAACAGTCTGTAATAGAAATTCTCTAACCTGCAAAGTCACATTAACAACACTAATAAGCACATCAACCTCAAAGTCAAGAACCATCATAATTCTTTAATCCAAACATTCATTACACAACTTATCAGAGTGACATTTCAATTCCATCTAAAGAATGGTACACATATCATTTCCAGAAATGTATCTAGATATTGTCCTAAATAAGATCCTTTCTCACGCAAATTTCTAATGAACACTTAGACAAGAAAATAAATGAAAAATTAATCTCACTTAAGTTAAAGTAAACTTATTGAACTCAGTTTTTGAAACACTTACACAGGTTAATTGTGATTTATAATAAAATTTAATTTTGTTTACTTTCTATTCTAGCCAAAGATATTGCAAGACCTTCAGTTGAAGCATTTACAGTCCTTTTTTTCTCCTACAGGGGAATACTTGAGACTATTTGTAAGCATAAGCAAGGTTAATAGCGGCCTCATTTTTCGGGAGCTTTGCCTCCAATATAGCGTCGTGGAAACAAGATCCCTTTACATATATTTCATGGAAACACCTATTTGACCAGAAGCTACATTTTCTTATATACTTTTAGCAGACGCATTTATCCAAGCAATACCATAAGTGGAAGAGAGAAATAAGTTAAGAAACACTAACGCAAGCATGACCCCAGAAGCCAAAGAGAGTTTAAGGAATTCCCAGAGACCAACAAAAGCTTCAGCAGAAAAACCAGTCCACGAACACGGGCACCCACCAAAGAGTGTATACCCGAGCATTCCCAAAACCGAGAGCCACCACGAGAAACCAATGGAAAGTGCAGTGCCAACGATCCCAATTCTCATCCGATAAACAAAAACCCAACTCACTACAACATGAATCGCAAGAGCCGCCCCTGAAACCCAAGCAGCGATACCGGTCTTTAACTGGCACTGCAGGAACCGCTGCAATGTGAACTGAAACGGGAAACTGAGGTGGAACGGGATCAACCAGACCGCCACCAGCCCCGCCCGCTCCGCCACCGCGACGGGCTGCCCCACCAACTTCAACAGCGGCGTCGCGAACACGAACACTGGCAGCATGAGAATCGAGGACAGGGACAGAACAACCCACGAGCGTTGCAGATAAACGCCCAACATGCGGTGCTGTCCGGCGCCGTAGGCCTGGCCGCATAGCGTCTCAAGCGCACTCGCCATACCCAACTACGTAAGAAATAGCACAATGAAAAGACAATGTTGGTTGATAAGAGTGGAAAATAGTGATAGCAAAAACAATAAGCGAGTGGCTGGTACCATGAAGCCGAAGGTGATGGAGATGAGGACGGTGCAGGCGAGGGAAATGGCGGCGAGATCGAGGTCGGCGAGGTGGCCGGCGAAGGACTGGGTGACAACGGTGATGGAGAACATGGCTAGGCGGGTGAAGATTGAAGGGGCGGCGATTTTCCATAGGTTGCCGGATTCGGAACATGATCGGTGGAAGAGAGAGCGAGTGTGAGTGTTAGATTCGTTTTGCGATGTTGAGTTTATTAGAGGAATGTGTTCTTCGTTGCGAATATTTTCCATACACTTTTGCTTCGTCAAAGAAATGTTCACTCTCATCCGTAACTTCACTGTGATGTGTTTGATTTTACTTACTTGAATCTTCGTTGAACACTTTCTAATGTTGGATTCGGTTGCAAAATCTAAATATCCAAAATAGATTGCTAATATATTAAATCTTGATGGATAATGCATGATTATTCATACATACCCCCTCTCCTTCTACAGTCAATGTTAAAGTTTTTTATGAAATCTTGTTTATCATGAAAATACCTATCATAATGAAATTAATTGAATAATATTCATAATTTATGTTCATGGCTTTTGGCTAGAAAAACTCAAGTTATCTTTTGAACTACATATGAAAGTTTACTTATTTTATAAACAACGGTATAGGGGATAAAATTAATATTATGTTTAGTAAGTGATTTCTAATTTTTTATATTATACTTAAGTATTACTTTTCACCTTCAATTCACATATTAATTTGACAGCTTTCAATTCAATCATTTTTTTTTCCTCAAAATTCATTGTTAGATTGAAAAATATTTTTACATAAACTAAAACACACCAATTATTCGTTATTTAAAATTTTTTAAAGACTCATTTATGTGAACTAAAATTTTATACTAATTTAAAATATTTAAGATTTGGTTAAAATTTACTAAATTGTTAATAAATACGGTTTTCTTCTTCTTATTAATTAATTTTAATAAAATTTAACATAAACAATATAAATAATATAATATTATAATTAACCATTGTTGATATACAAGAGTCAATAACAGTTAATTATACATATGGACTTAGCATAATCGTTGTTATAATGCTTTTTCATCAACATTGTGAATATATTTTTTATGTAGCAACGAAATTATTCAAATGTGTTACATATAATATCCACCCCACGTGTTCCATATTCCCACTATACCAAGTTGCATTAAAGTTTCATATATTTCGTGAATGTAGAGTAGGAATCACGAATCCTCATTTACAACTAGTATATTTTGTCGGTAAATAATCATTTCAAATTTATATTATTGTGAAAATAATATTAAAGTGATTTTCATTATTAATGATATAATATTTTTATAACAAATGAAATTATCAATATATATATACACACAACACACATAAATATTTCAATTTTCAATGCGAAAAATATTGTTTTTTAATGTTGTATGTCTGTACTAAATTACTAATACTTGAATCTAAAAATAAAAACACAAAAACTATACCAACTGAAATTCCACATGAAAATCAAATCGTGTATGAGTATAATGATTATAATAGAGCACCTATTTTCGTGTTTAGTTTTTATAATTTATATAATTTGCTACACCTCCCATGCTTCTAATCAAACTATTCAATATATATATATATATATATATATATATATATATATATATATATATATATTTATTTATTTATTTATTTATTTATTTATTGGTACAAGATTTCCTTATAAACAGGAATGTAATTAAAGGGTAGCAGATAACGAAGATGGTGATTGATTATGAGTATGAAAGCAAAGCAAGTTGCATGCACGTGGGAAGAATTCTGAAAGTGGATAACCCTCTTGTGAGTGTTTTCTAAGCATAATATGTAATGATCTCATTTAAGTTTTGTTTGTGACTACACGGAACTCACTCATCTTATACTTTGAATTCCATTCAAAACATGTTTCTGGTAGTGCTTCCTGGGGTGGGTGTCACTTCCTCACTTCTTTAAAACAACATAAAAGATGTTCCTTTGTCTATGTTTTTTCTGCTTTAATCTATTCGTAGTTGTCCACTATATCACAAAAAATTAACACACTATTATTATAGTTTTAAAAAGAATGTGATCAGTAAGCTATATGGCGTTTCTGAATGCCCAATTTACGTCACTCTATTCATTTGGCGGCGCAAATATGAACAGAGCTTAATCCTCAAATAAGACATTCGTAGGTTTGATGGAGAATATAAATCTTTAATACTGTTAATGGAATGATTCCTTAAAGGCTAATGTTTTTTTTATCAGCTTTCTAACAACCTAATTGCACCTTCTACTAGTTATACTCTTTTTTTTCGGTCCCTTTCGAGTTATTCATTTAATTAGGAATTAGAATAATTAATATATACAATTTAATGTTTCTTGAAAGAGTTTTTTAAAAATTAATAAACCTTCCTTCCCTCTCCGAATAATCAAAACCATGATTCATTTATAATTCAAGTTGTAAATATATAAAATTTAAATCACGTATATATACAGTTATTAATGTAATGTAACTTCATACACATACCAAACCAACGTATATTATATATATCAGACTTAAAAAACCATCTGATAAAGCTAATGTCTCGTTGGAGAATGATTTGGATAAGACAAAAGTCTGTGGAATATTGAGGATATCCTAAACAAGTTTGAAATTTTTAATGTAAACCAAAAAAACAAAATAGATAAATTTTAAACCGCTGTTTTTCTTTCGATCAACTAAAAGAATAATTACGAATATTTTTCCTTTTCCTTTATCCAAACAAATTAATATATCTTAAAATGCACGCCAGAAATTTAGAGAAAACAAATATAAAGATTTTATGATAAACCTAAAAGAACCGAGTTCTTAAATTCAGACAAAGTTTTATACAGAAACCAAAATTCTGCGTGAATTATAATATACACCAAAACTGTAACTAAATCATAGAATTGATTACACACAGATGGTTAACATTTGACTGGATATTTAAAATTATCCTTAATTTGTCTAAGTACTGCATTAATACTTTGTAATAACTATTATAAAATTTAATAATTTTTCAGTTTCTATAATTAGATAATAATATAAAAAGACTCTTACATTTTTTTTTAACCCTAAATCCTAATCTTTTCTATCATCTTCAAAAACTAAATTTACCTAATGAAAACTATATCACTATCTATCTTTTTATCGATCTATCTACATTTATATCTATATATACATAATGTATATTCACATTTAAGCAAGTTGCTGTCTTTTCTTTCTTTCTCTTCTAACTATTTTTATTCCTATAAAACTAAATCCATGAAAAATGAGTTCATATTATGTAAAGACTGACGCAAGCGTGATATTGTTGATATATACAAAAAAAAAATGTGAACAATTTTTTTAGTTTTGAAATTTGTTTTGTGGTAGACTACTCACATAAATTGTTTTTAATCCAAAAAATGACGTATAGATATAGTTGAAAGAAAGTGAAAGAGAATGGTATAGATTTGAGGTTGCCATGCTCTTTAAATAGACACTGCATCACACTCATCTCAACAAACTAAAATATTCCAACATCCATTGTCGGAAAAGAAAGAGTATTATCATCATTCTCTTATCTCAATCTCATAAATGAGTCCTCCATATTCTCCACCACCATCTTCACCCTATTATCCATACTATTCTCCTCCTCCTCCTCATTCTCCTCCTCCACCACCACCGTCACCACCACCACCACATTGCAACATGACAAACTACACAAAACCCCTTCCACCACCACCACCAACACCTCCCATTACCTATAACTGTTCATGCATTCCCAATACTCCTACCATTCCTCCTTCTCCTCCTTATCA